>JAESFI010000070.1_pt1 | contig 137813 bp, 123 predicted proteins | sample 9269361 | NCBI WGS metagenome assembly JAESFI01 (sample SAMN14504119, study PRJNA617095) | algae metagenome | isolation source: Brasilonema angustatum HA4187-MV1 and co-occurring heterotrophs from moss... | place: USA: Manoa Valley, Honolulu, Hawaii | collected 2009-07-20
CCGGAAAGGCCCACAACGCCGCTCTCATCGCCTGCGCGCGAAAGCTCCTGATCTATGCCAATACCGTCCTGCAACGAGGCACGCCGTGGACCGAAAAACTCCTCGGCGTTTAATGGTTGCTACGGCAGTGTGCTTGCTGCCCCTACTGCATCCCCAGCTGCCCGGCTTCCCAGCCCAGCATCGCCTGCTTGCGCGTGATGCCCCAGTGATAGCCGGTGAGCGTGCCGCTCTTGCCGAGCGCGCGGTGGCACGGCACGACGAACGAGACCGGGTTCTTGCCGACCGCAGCACCGACGGCGCGCGAGGCTTTCGGGCTGTTGATGTTGCATGCGATGTCCGAATAGGACACCGCGCGGCCCATCGGGATCTTCAGCAGCGTCTCCCACACCCGCACCTCGAAATCGGTGCCGATCATGACGACGCGCAACGGCTGATCCGGCCGCCACAATTTTGTGTCGAAGATACGCGCTACCAGCGGCGCAGTGCCGTCGTGATCTTCCACATAGGTCGCGTTCGGCCAGCGCCGCGTCATGTCGGCCAATGCGACCTGCTCCTCGCCGGGATCGGCGAAGGCAAGGCCCGACAGGCCGCGGTCGGTCGCGATCACGATCGCGGTGCCGAACGGCGAGGGATGGCAGCCGTAGCGCAGAGTGAGGCCGGCGCCGCCGTTCTTCCATTCGCCCGGCGACATCGCTTCATGCGTGACGAAGAGATCGTGCAGCCGGCCCGGACCCGACAGACCTGAGTCGAGCGCGGCATCGAGGATGCTCGCGGAGTCCCGCAGCAATCCCTTGGCGTGGTCGAGGGTGAGCGCCTGCATGAAGGCCTTCGGCGTGATCGAGGCCCAGCGGCGGAACAGATGGTGCAGCTCATCCGGCGTGACGCCGGCCGCATCCGCCATCGCCTCGATAGTCGGCTGCGTGCGCCAGTTCTCCGAGATGAACGCGATGGCCCGGCGCACCGAATCGTAATCGCGGAGCGCGGCGTTCTGGGAGCCCGGCCTGGCCAGGCGCTGGTCATGAATGGCGAGTGTCATCATGACCGGAAATGTATGCGCGGCACGGGTGCGAAACCACCCGATTTCCGACGTGGCATCAGCTGATCGGGTTATAGGTCGGGCCGCGTTTGGCGGCGTTCAGTGCCTCAACCAAGCCTTTGTAAAAGCTTGTCTTTTCTTCGGGCCCGAGGAACCTGGCAATCCGGATCTGGTGGCCGCGCGAAATCAGATAGAGATGCTCGATGCCGAAGTCCTCGTCGACCTCCATGTCGAGGCGGACCCAGAGCGGGTTGAAGGTCCATTCGGCGACCTGGCCGCGATGGCTGACCCGCCGCACCCGCAATTCCGTAGGTGTGACCGTGATCTCCTCCCGCGCCCGCGCGGTGCGGAAATTGACCCTGAAAGCCCACCAGATCACCAGCACGTCGAGGCCGAAGAAGCCGAACACCGGCCAGGCCCCCATCATCAGGAAGACGAGGCCGGTGACGAAACTGACGACGCTCAGGAACAGCATCACGGCGAGGAAGCCGGTGCGGTTCAGCGAGCGGTGCGGCGTCAGCAGCGCGGAGAAGATCTGCTGCTCGCTGTCCCGCTCAATTTCGTTGCCTGTGCTCATCGTCCCTCAGTATATCCCGATCATGGCGAAAATCACCCGCAAGCCGGCCCCGCGCAAAGCCGCCGTGCCGAAGAAAAAGGCAAAGGCGGCGGTCGCGAAACCCAAGCCTTCCGCTAAGAAATCGGCTCCCGCCAAAAAATCACTCAAGGCCATAAAGCCCAAGTCGATCAAACCTTGGACGCCTGCGGAGATCCACGACGTCTTCAGCCGTTTTCGCAAGGCCAATCCGGAGCCGAAGGGCGAGCTCGAGCACGTCAATCCGTTCACGCTGCTGGTCGCCGTCGTGCTGTCGGCGCAGGCGACGGATGCCGGGGTCAACAAGGCGACGCGGGCCTTGTTCGAGATCGCCGACACGCCGCAGAAGATGCTCGACCTCGGCGAAGAACGCCTGCGCGAATACATCAAGACCATCGGCCTTTATCGCACCAAGGCCAGGAACGTCATCGCGCTGTCGGCCAAAGTGCTTAGCGATTTCGGCGGCGAGGTGCCGCGCACGCGCGCCGAGATCGAGTCGCTGCCCGGCGCCGGGCGCAAGACCGCCAATGTCGTGCTCAACATGGCCTTCGGTGAGCACACCATGGCGGTCGACACACATGTTTTCCGCGTCGGCAACCGCACCGGGCTCGCGCCCGGCAAGACGCCGCTCGAAGTCGAGCTTGGTCTCGAAAAGGTGATCCCGGCAGAGTTCATGCTGCATGCCCATCATTGGCTGATCCTGCACGGCCGCTATACTTGCCTCGCGCGCAAGCCGCGCTGCGAAGTGTGCCTGATCAACGATCTCTGCCGGTGGCCGGAGAAGACGGTGTGAGAACGGCACTCGGGCAAAGTGGTTTTAGGGGCCTATCGTGAGTCAGCAGGAACAAGTTTCGTCACCGCCGCCTGCCGCCGCACCGGCCCCGCCACCAAAGCCCACGCAACCGCCAGCGAGCTCGCTCTGGAGCCGGCTCGCCATCCCCCTCTTCGCCGTCATCGTCGCGCTCGGCTTCGTCGCGCTGGCGACATTGCGCTTCGATGAATGGGTCGGCAATGCCGTGGTCCAGAGCACCAATGACGCCTATGTGCGTTCCGAGCTGACAAGGCTGGCAAGCCGTGTCTCCGGCGAGGTGCTGACTGTCGGGGTGACCGACTTCCAGCGCGTGAAGGCCGGCGATCTCCTGATCCAGATCGACCCTGCCGACTATCAGGCCCAGGTCGCGCAATCCGAGGCCGCGGTGGCCGCCGCGCAAGCCGTGCTCGACAATCTCGCCAACCAGATCGAGCTGCAATACGCGACGATCGCGCAGGCCGAGGCCTCGCGCCTGTCGGCGGAAGCCCTGGAGGTCGAAGCCAGGCAGGAGCAGCAGCGCCAGCAATCGCTGTCGCAGGCCGAAGCCGGCACGCGGCAGCGGCTCGAGCAGGCGGTCGCGGGCCTTGCCAAGGCGCAGGCCGATGTGCGCGCGAGCCGCGCGGTGATAGCGGCCCAGCAGCATCAGCTCGAGGTCCTGCAAGGTACCAAGAAGCAGCGCGCCGCCGATCTCGAGGCCACCAAGGCGACGCTGGCGAGCGCAAAGCTCAGGCTCGGCTACACCAGGATCACCGCGCCCTTCGACGGCGTCGTCGGCGAGCGCCAGGTCCAGCCCGGCGACTACGTCAATATCGGCACCAACCTCATCAACGTGGTGCCGCTGCCGAAGGTCTATGTGATCGCGAACTACAAGGAGACCCAGCTCACGCATGTGACGCCCGGGCAGCCGGTCGAGATCACCGTCGACAGCTTCCCGCGTGAAAAATTGCGCGGCCGGGTCGAGCGCATTGCCCCCGCAACCGGTGCGCAGGTCGCGCTGCTGCCGCCGGACAATGCGACCGGCAATTTCACCAAGGTCGTGCAGCGCATCCCGGTTCGCATCCAGTTCGACGACAATCAGCCGTTGCTGGCGCGGCTGGTGCCGGGCATGTCGGTCGTCACCAGCATCGACACGAAGGCCGGCAATGGCGGGAAATGACGATGTCGATCGCGGACCAATCTCGCGCGGCGGCATCGCGCCGCGGCCTTTGTTCGCCGTGGCGGCGGTGCTGCTCGGCTCGTTCCTCGCCAATTTCGACAGCCGCCTGACCACGGTCGGCCTGCCCGATTTGCGCGGCGCGTTCTCGCTCTCCTTCGATGAAGGCGCCTGGCTCTCCACTGCCGGCATCGGCTCGCAGATCTTCATCGCGCCCGCGGTCGCATGGCTTGCGACCGTGTTCGGCCTGCGCCGCGTGCTCGGCATTCCCAGTCTGGTTTACGCCGCGGTGTCGGCGATCATTCCCTTCGTGCACGATTATCCGACGCTGCTCGTGCTCAGCGTTGCGCACGGGCTCCTGCTCGGCACCTTCGTGCCGGCGACGCTGATGATCGTGTTCCGCAACCTGCCGATCCGCTGGTGGCTGCCGGCGATCGCGCTCTACTCGATCCGTGTCGGCTTCGCGCTGGATACGTCGAGCTCGCTGGTCGGCTTCTATGTCGATCATCTCGGCTGGCAATGGCTGTACTGGCAGAGCGTCGTGATCGCGCCGCTGATGGGCCTGATGGTTTACCTGGGCACGCCGAGCGAGCCGGTAAACCGCGCGCTGCTGCGCGAGGCCGATTGGGGCGGCATGCTGCTGCTCGGTGCGGCGGTGGGCATGATCTATGCCGGCCTTGACCAGGGCAACCGGCTCGATTGGCTCGGCAACGGCACCGTGATGGCGCTGCTCGCTGCCGGCGCGGTGCTGTTCGTCGCCTTCCTCGTCAACGAGTCGCTGGTGCGACAGCCCTGGGCGCATGTGAACGTGCTGTTCTCGCGCAATATCGGGCTGTCGCTGGTCGTGATCCTGCTCTACACGCTGACGTCGCTTTCCAATTCATCGCTGGTACCGAACTTCCTCGGCAATGTCGGCCTGCTCCGGCCGGAGCAGAGCGGGATCCTGCTGCTGACCTACGGCGCGCTGCCGATGTTCGTGCTGGTACCAATTTCGATCTGGCTGCTCCGCCATTTCGACGCGCGCACGGTGACGGTGTTGGGGTTTGCCTGCTTTGCCGCTGCCAATCTCTGGGGCACCCAGCTCACTCATGACTGGGCGCGCGAGGATTTCATCGGCATCGTGCTGCTGCAGGCGGTCGGCCAGTCGACGACGCTGCTGCCGCTCATCATCATCGCGCTGTCGAACTCCGATCCGAGTCGCGCCACCTCCTTTGCCGCCTATATCCAGATCATGCGGCTCGGCGGCGCCGAGATCGGCGTGGCGCTGATGGGAACGTGGCTGCGCGTGCGCGAGCAGGTCCACTCCTTCTATATCGGCCAGAACCTCCTGGTGGGCGATGTCGACGTGGTGCGGATACTGAAGCGGCTTTCAGATCACTTCGCGGCCCATGGTGCGGGCTCGGCGCCGGCGCGCGCGGTCGGCACGCTCGCAAGCTTCGTCGCGCGCGAGGCCAATGTGCTCGCCTATATCGACGGCTTCTGGCTGTGCTTCTGGCTCGCGATGGCCGCGCTCGGCTTCATCGCGCTGATCACGCGCGCTCCGCCCGGCCCGTTCACGCCGGCGCCGTTCGGCTTCGCCAAGATGCTTCTCAGGAAATGCGGAGTGCAGGTGACGTAAGGCGCGTCACCGCATCTGCCGCGCCGGCTCGATCAGCTCGGGCCGCGAGCCCGACAGGCGCTTGTGCATGTGGACCATGAAGGCCATGCCGAAGATCGGCGTCGCCAGGTTCACGATCGGGATCGAGACGAAGGCGGCGATGAAGAGGCCGGCGGTGAAGATGGTCGCGGCATGGTCGCGGCGCATCGCCTTGGCCTCCTCCGGCGAGCGGAAGCGCATCGCGGCGAGCTCGAAATATTCGCGGCCGAGCAGCCAGGCGGCGGCGAGGAAGAAGATCAGGAACCCGGCGCCGGCGAAAAATACCAGCGGCAGCGCGGCGAGATAGACCAGAATCGTCAGCGACGCCGTCTTGACGCCCTCGAGGATCGCCTGGCTGAACGGCAGCGCGACGCCCGGCCGTTCGGCGGGATAATACTCGCGCTCGACGATATCGGCGACTTCGTCGACGAACAGGCTCGCCACCAGTGAGGTGATCGCGGGCATCAGGAATACGCCGCCAAACACGACGCCGAGGCCGGCCGCAATCGAGACGATCCAGGACAGGACCTCGAGCGAGGAATGCCAGCCCGGCCCGAGCAGGCCTTCCAGCCAGACCTCGCCAGAGGTCGCAAACCAGCTCAGCAGCCGCTGCAGGCCGATCGCCAGCACGGTGATCAGCACCAACGCAACGCCGATCGAGCGCCACAGGATCGAGCGCATCGGCGGCGAGATCATTTGCGACAGCGCCTTGATGGCGGCATCCAGCATGGGGAACCTCTCACGAAATCACCCGCGAGAGGTAGACACCCAAGACGCCTTCGGCAAGGGAGGCTGACCGGTCAACCTCTGCGGCCTAACGCTCCGCCGCGATGCTGGCCCAGCAGGTGATGGCGCTGCACACTGTGCTCCAGCGGCCGAAGCCCTTGTAGATCTGGGCGGCGACCTGCTCCTGCTGCTTCAGCGTTCCCTCGGCCTTGATCTGGGGATCGGAGACGTTGCGGATCGCGAGCCAGCGCGGCGCCTTGTCGCCCATCTCCTGGGCCACGAGTCCGAGGACGGCGTCACCCATCTCGGAGACGTCGCCGAGCCCCTGGAGGTGGAAATGATCGTCCGAGGTGTCGAAGCCGAAGAAGTCGGTGGTCACCACCGAGGACGACAGGCCGCTCGGCTTCACCACGAAGATCTTCGGTGCCCTGGTGTTGTCCTTCGGCAATTGCCCGGCATTGGCCTTGAACAGCGTCTTGGCCTGCGCGAATTTCTTCGTCACGGCGGACTCGCTGGAAAAGTGCTCCTGCGCGAACGGCTCCTTCTTGAATTTCGACAGGCAGTCGAAGCGCACGATAGGTGACACCACGACGTCGCCGACCTCGAACTGCTTGCCGATGCCGCCGGCCGTTCCCGTGGTGATGACCAGCGTCGGCTGCACCTCGGTGATGATCTGGCGCCAGACGTCGATGTTCGGCAAGTCCGGCCCGTCCTGCGACATGTGCGAGTCGGATTTGAAGATCACGCACTTCTTCTTGCCGATCGTCGTGGTCCAGTAGGTGCCGAGGCGCTTCAGCTCCTTGGCCGGACAGCCGTTGCGCATCTTCTTCGAGATGGCGGCATAATTGTGCGTGTAGGGCACGTAATCGTTGTGCGAGTCCTTGCCCGGCGTCAGCACCCGGCTGAGCGCGTGGCCCTCGTCGACGGTCCAGGTCACGACCAGCACGTCGGCGCGCGGCAGCGGGCCCTTGCCATTGCCCTTCGGCTTCGGCCCGGTCTGCGGCGCGAGCCCTTTCGGCCAGGAGATGTCGGTGAAGCGCGACAGGCCGGTCGAAGTCGAGAAGGCCATGAACTCGCGGCCCTCCTCCGACTCCGAATCGAAATCGATGATCTCGCGCCGGAAGTCCTCGGCCGTGACCTTCGCGGTCTTCTTCACCGCGGCTTCCTTCACACGCTTCACCACGAAGGTCCCGGGCGGCGGTGGTGTCGTGATCGGATCGAAACCGAGATTCCTCTCAACCCATTTGCGGTCGGCCAACATCGCATCATCTCCGTCAATGATTTTGCAGTTTAGATTTCGACAAACGTCTTTCGTTGGTCGGCCAAGCGCGCCAATGGTTACAATCTTAGATCGAATTTGTTGGCGGCGGATGGGTCGCAATGATTGACCGATCGCGTGCCGGTTTGGGTCACGGATAATTTCTCCTGCCCAGCAACGGTATTCCCGAAAAAAATCTGACGCAGTATCTGAACCAAATCGCGTTTCAGATTACACCTATAGTTGAGGTGCGACAATCTGTCTTCCAATCACAAACGGAGGAAGTCATGGCAAGCTCGACCAAGCGAGTCGCGCTGGTGAACAGCGCCCGTCAATTGCCGAAAGGGGCCAAGCTCGTCGGCGCGGCCGACCCCAAGCAGGAAATCGAGATCAGCGTCCGGCTTCGCGCCGGGAGCGCGCAGCCGGCCGACGATGAGCAGGTGATGGCGCTGGGCGCGCAACCGCCGCGCGAGCGGCAATATCTTTCGCGCGCGGAATTCGCCGCGCACAGGGGCGCGGACCCCGCCGACGTCGCCAGGATCGACGACTTCGCCCATCTTCACGATCTCAACGTCAAGAGCGTGCACTTGGCCTCCCGCACGGTGAAGCTGACCGGCACGGTGAAGGCGATGAGCGCGGCCTTCGGCGTCAAGCTCATCAAGGTCAAGCATGACGGCGCGACCTATCGCATGCGCAAGGGCAGCGTCCAGATCCCGGCCGAGCTCGAAGGTATCGTGGTCGGCGTGCACGGCCTCGATAACCGCCCGGTGGCGCAGCCGCACTTCCGGCGCAGGATGGCGAAGAAGGGCGCGACGGCCCGCGCGGCGCAGGGCGGCAGCTTCTCGGTCGAACAGATCGCCCAGATCTACAACTTCCCGGGCGGCGAGACCGGGGCCGGCCAGTGCATCGCCATCATCGAGCTCAACGACATCGACAGCAAGGGCCATCCGACGGGCGCCGGCTACAAGACGTCCGACCTGAAAACCTTCTTCAAGAAGGCGGGGATCCCGATGCCGCAGATCGCGCCCGCGAGCGTCGACGGCGGCGCCAACAAGCCCGGTCATTCCGAGGCCGACGGCGAGGTCGTGCTCGACATCGAGGTCGCCGGTGCGATCGCGCCGGGCGCCAGGATCGTGGTCTATTTCGCGCCCAACACCACCAACGGCTTCATCGACGCGGTGAAGGCCGCGGTCCACGACACCGCGCGAAAGCCCTCGGTGATCTCGATCAGCTGGGGCGGGCCGGAAGATCCGGCCGGCTCGCAGCAATTCGTCGACGGTCTCAACGAGGCGATCCGCGACGCCGCGTCGATGGGTGTCACCGTCTGCGTCGCCTCCGGCGACAATGGCTCGGCCGACATGGGCGAGGACTGGGATGGCCGGCCCCATGCCGACTTCCCGGCTTCCAGCCCGTTCGCGCTCGGCTGCGGCGGAACCAATCTGAAGGCCTCGAACGGCGCGCTCACCGAAGTGGTCTGGAACGGCGGCCCGCAGGATGGCGCCGGTGGCGGCGGCGTCAGCGTCGTCTTCCCCAGGCCGGCCTACCAGGCCAACGCCCATGTGCCGAAATCGCCGTCGCACTCGGTCGGGCGCGGCGTGCCCGACGTCGCGGGCGATGCCGATCCCGCAACCGGCTACCAGATCTTCCTCAACGGCGTCGGCACCACGATCGGCGGAACCAGCGCGGTGGCGCCGCTGATGGCCGGGCTGATCGCCCGTATCAACGAGGCCACGACCAAGAAGTTCGGCAAGACCGTCGGCTTCATCAACCCGCTGATCTACGCCTCGCATGCGCAAGGCGTGTTCCGCGACATCACGGTCGGCAACAACGACATCACCGGCGATCTGCACGGTATGTACAAGGCCGGCCCCGGCTGGGATGCCTGCTCCGGCCTCGGCGTTCCCAACGGCGCGGCGTTGCAGAATTTGCTGGTGGCGTGAGCTAGACGACGCTCTCTCCTCCGTCATTGCGAGGAGCGAAGCGACGAAGCAATCCAGATCGTCTCCGCGGTGGGACTCTGGATTGCTTCCGCCTTCGCCAAAGGCTTCGGCGGACAAGTCGCTGCGCTCGCAATGACGGTGGAGCTACACCGTATCCAACGCCTTGCCGCGCACGTTCGGTCCGAACAGCGCCATCGCGATCACCACGATCAGCATCGCCGCGGTGATCAGGCCGAACACGCCGGTGACGCCGCCTTCCTTCAGCATGTAGGCGACGATGAAGCCCGAGAACGTCGCGGAGAGCCGGCTCATCGAATAGACAAGGCCCGAGGCTTGCGCGCGGATCTGGGTCGGAAACACCTCGGTCTGGTAGGCGTGATAGGCGTAGGACATCGTGGTGTTGCAGGCCGTCAGCAGCACGCCGCAGACGATCAGCAGCGCGGGCGCCGTCAATTGCGCGAACGCCATGCCGAATACGATGATCGCGACGCAGGCGCCGGCGATGATCCAGCGCCGCTCGAATCTGTCGGCAAAGCTCGCGGCGAGCAGCGGCGCAATCGGGTAAGCGAAGGCGACAATGAAGGCATATTGCAGGCTCTTGGTGACGTTGATGCCCTTTTCGACCAGCAGCGTCGGCACCCAATTGGCAAAGCCGTAGAAGCCGAAGGCCTGGCACAGATTGAACACCATGAAGAGCACGACCAGCGACAGATAGGGCGGCCGGAACAGATCGGCGAAGCCGACGCGCGCGGCTTGCCGGACGTGACGCGCAGGCGACGTCGCGGGCCGCGCGCCGGCGCCGCCGCTGGCGGCCTCCAGCGTCGCCAGGATGCGAAGCGCTTCCTCGTTGCGGCCGTGCCGCGCCAGCCAGAGCGGGCTCTCGGGCAGGTACAGGCGGAGCACCCAGATGATCATGCTGGCGGCGGCGCCGATCAACACCACCCAGCGCCAGCCCTCGACACCGTAAGGCGCGAGCGGCACCAGCCACCAGGCGAGGAAGGCGACGATGGGAACGGCGGTGAACATGATCGACTGGTTCACCGCAAAGGCGCGCCCGCGCATCCGGCTCGGCACCAGCTCGGTGATATAGGCGTCGATGGTGATGACTTCGACGCCGATGCCGATGCCGGCGAGGAAGCGCCAGAACAGCAGCCCCTCCGGCGAGGTCTGACAGGCCATGATCACGGACGCCGCGGTATAGCCGAGCAGCGCGTAGGTGAAGATCGCCCGCCGCCCGAAGCGGTCGGCTAGGAAGCCGAGGAAGAAAGTACCGACGAACAGGCCGGCAAAGGTCGAGGCGACGAAGGCGCCGATGCCGGCGAAGCCGAAGAAGGCCTGCGTCGTCGTGCTCAACAATCCGCTGCGGCTCAGGCCCGGCGCGATATAGCCGGTGAGGAACAGGTCGTAGATCTCGAAGCAGCCGCCGAGCGAGAGCAGGATGACGAGGCGCCAGACATAGACCGTGCCCGGCATCGCCTCGAGCCGCTGCGAGATCTCGTCGGGTACGGATGGTGCCGCGCCGAGCTCAAAGCCTGTGTCGATACCGACAACGCTCATGATGTCCTCCCCGTGGCGCGCGGATCGCGCGCGTTTCCCGGCGGCTCATCTCTGTTGTCGTGCGCAAGCTCTGCCGGATCGCGCCATGTTGGCGGAGCGATGCCGGAAATCCAGAAGAACATATCGATGGAAGCGTTCGAGATTTTCGAACGAAGCTCTCAACGCGCCATTGCGAGCGCAGCGAAGCAATCCAGAATCGCTGCGCGGAAACACTCTGGATTGCTTCGCTGCGCTCGCAATGACGGTTCACCCCACCAGCTCGGCCTGCCAGCCGCCGCTGCGCACCTGCTCGGCGATCAGCGCCAGCATCAGGCGGCGCATCTCCTCCATCGCATAGGTCATCGGACGGTTGCGCAGGCGGCAGAGATAGAGCGTGCGGGTCAGCTTCGGATCAACCACGCGACGCGCGACCAGTCGGCCGGCGGTGAGCTCCTCTCGCGCGAACAGCTTTGTCGCGATGGTGCAGCCGAGCCCCTCCACCAGCGCGCCGGTCATGCCGGTGATCGAGTTGGCATGCAGAATGGCGCCGCCCTCCAGCCGCTTGAGCAGGACCGGATCGTCCAGCAGCGCGCGCGAGGACAGGCCGAGCCCGTAGCGCAGCAGGATCAGCGGCAGCCGGTTCAGCTCCTCGAAGCGGATCGGCGCCTTGCCCTTGCCGACCAGCTTTGGGATGCCGACGAGGAACATCTCCTCCTCCAGCACCGGCTCGGTGATCAGCTCCTTCTCCGAGGGCGGGTTGTAGACCAGCGCCAGGTCGACATTGGACACCATCAGGTGCATCAGCGTCGCGCCGGACAGGCTCTCGGTGAGCGACAGCTTGAGCTTTGGATATTTGGTCAGCACCGTGCGCATCAGCTCGACGCCGATGGCCTTGACGCCGGAATTCGCCATGCCGATCGAGATCTCGCCGGCAATGACGCGGGCGCCCTCGCGCACCTCGGTCTCTGCCTCCGCCATCGCGCGCAGGATGATGCGGGCATGCTCGTAAAGCCGCTCGCCGGCCGCGGTCGGGTCCATGCCGCGCGACTTGCGCTCGAACAAAGGCGTTGCGAACTCGGCTTCCAAATTCGAGATATGATGGCTGAGCGCGGATTGCGCGACGTTGACCTGGTCGGCCGCACGCGACAGGTTCCGCTGCTCGTAGACGGCGATGAAATAGCGGAGCTGGCGTGAATCCATGTCGGTCTAGCGTTCTAGATCTGCGAAGGTATTCTTCGACAGATTATATTTTTACGATGGCTTGTGAAGGCCTAGTCTCATGGGCGAACGAACAGGGAGTGCCACATGACCGAATCCGGATTGCCGCTCGAAGGCGTACGGGTCGTCGAGATGACCCACATGGTCATGGGCCCGACCTGCGGCATGATCCTCGCGCAGCTCGGCGCCGACGTGATCAAGGTCGAGCCGCCCTCAGGCGACAAGACGCGGAGCCTGGGCGGCATGGGGACGGCGTTCTTTCCGCTGTTCAACCGCGGCAAACGAAGCGTCGTGCTGGACTTCGAGAAGCCCGAGGATCGCGACACCATGCACCGGCTGCTCGAAACCGCCGATGTGTTCCTCGAAAACTTTCGCGACGGCCAGCTCGACAAGCAAGGATTGGGTGCCGAGGAACTGCGCCGCCTTCATCCGCATCTGATCATCGCCGGCCACAAGGGCTTCCTGTCCGGCCCCTACGAGCATCGCCCCGCGCTCGACGAGGTCGTGCAGATGATGTCGGGGCTCGCTGCCATGACCGGCACTAAGGAGAAGCCGCAGCGTGTCGGCTCCTCCGCAAACGACATCATGGGCGGCATGTTCGGCGTGATCGCGATCCTGGCTGCGCTGTTCCAGAAGCGCGGCGGAAAGCGCGACGGCGCCGACATCCGCATCGGCCTGTTCGAGAACTGCCTGTTCCTGGTCGCCCAGCACATGGTCGAATACGAGATGACCGGCAACAAGCCGCGCTCGATGCCGGAGCGCGAGCACGCCTGGCCGATCTACGATATCTTCGATGCCGCTGGCGACGGCCGCATCTTCATCGGCGTCGTGACCGAGGGCCACTGGCAGAGCTTTTGCCGTGAGTTCGGCTTGGCCGATCTTCTCGATGATCCCGCCTTGCGCACCACGACCGACCGTATCCTGGCGCGGCCGCGGATTCTTCCGCGCGTGGCCGAGATCATCCGGCAGTGGAACGTCGCGGATCTCTCGCAAAAGCTCGACGGGCTCAACATCTGCTTCTCGCCGATCAATAGACCTGAGGATCTCTTGACCGACCCGCACGTGCTGCGGCCGGGTGGGCTCGTCACCAATGTCAACGCCGACGGCAAGCCGTTCCACGTGCCGACGCTGCCGCTCGAGTGGAACGGCAGCCATTTTGGCGAAGGCCTGAAGGTCGCGCCGCTCGGCGCCGACACATCGGCGGTTCGTGCCGAGATCGGCGGTAATAACGACATCACGTCAAAAGCCGCTGGGAGGCGCGCATGAGCCGGATCGAGACAATCTACCCCGCTGACCGCGTCAGCCTGCGCGAGGTCGGCCTGCGCGACGGGCTGCAGCTCGTGAAGAAGTTTCCCTCCACCGAGGCCAAGCAGCGCTGGGTGCGTGAGGAATACGCCGCCGGCATCAGGCATTTCGAGGTCGGCTCGTTCCTGCCGGCAAAGACCTTCCCGCAATTCGTCGACGTCCGCGATGTCATCGGAACAGTGGCGAGCCTGCGTGGGGCTCACGGCATCGCGCTCGCGCTGAACGAGCGCGGCGTCAATGAGGCCCTCGAATCCGGGGTCGGCGAGATCGCCTCGGTCGTCTCGGCCACGGAGGAGCACAGCCAGGCCAACGCCCATCGCTCGCGCGAATCCGCGATCGCCAATGTGAAGCGGCTCTGCGAGATGCGCGACGCCAGCAGCCACAAGCCGCTTGTGAATGCCGCGATCTCGATGGCGCTGGGCTGCTCGATCACAGGCGCGGTCGATCCCGCCGAGGTGCTGCGTCTGGTCGACAAGTGCCTCGAGGCCGGCGTCGACTTCGTCGCGATCGCCGATACCGTCGGCTATGCCGGCCCGAAGCAGGTGGGTGACTTGTCGCGCGCTGCCGTGAAGCTCGCAGGCAAAAAGCCGATCTGTATCCATCTCCACGACACCCGCGGCATGGGCATCGCTAATGCCGCAGCGGCGCTCGACGAGGGCGTGCGCATCCTCGACGGTTCGCTCGGCGGCCTCGGCGGCTGCCCCTTCGCCCCCGGCGCGACCGGCAATGTCGTGTTCGAGGACCTGGCCTTCCTCTGCGAAAGCAAGGGCTTTGCGACCGGCATCGATCTCGACAGGCTGATTGCGGTGCGATCGATCCTGAAGAGCGAGATGCCGAACGAGCAGCTCTACGGCGGCCTTGCGCGGGCAGGTTTGCCCGGCGGGAGTGCGGCGAAGGCGGCGTGATCCCAGAGCAACAAAGGTAGCTCTCGCGTCCCGGACGCGGCGCGGCATGAAATGGCGCGCCGCAGAGCCGGGACCCAGGAGCTTGCGCTCTTGGCGAGATGGCCCCCGGCTCAGCAGCGCATCACCATAGCGTGTCGAAGACGCGCGTGAACGCGCTTATGGTGCTGCGCTGCGTCCGGGGCACGAGAGCTTGGGCCTACTCATGCCGATGTCCATGCCCGTGCTTCCGCATCTTGCCCGGCTTCGCTTCGCCCGTCGGAATCATCACCACGCGGCCATAGCGCACGCCGCGCTCGGCGATGATGTGGTCGGCAAAGTGCTTGACCTCGCCGGCATCGCCGCGCAGGGCCGTCATCTCCATGCAATTGTTGTCGTCGAGATGGACGTGCAGCGTCGCCAGCGCGAGGTCGTGATGGCCGTGGAACTCCTGCACCAGGCGCTTTGAGAGATCGCGCGCGGCGTGGTCGTAGACATAGACGAGGCCGGCGACGCAGGGGCCGGTCTGTGCCGTGTCCTCGCTCGATTGCTGCAGCCCGGCGCGGGCGAGATCGCGAATGATCTCGCTGCGGTTCTGGTAGCCGCGCGCTTCGGCCGCGGCGTCGATCTCCGCCAGCAAATCGTCCTCGATCGTGATCGTAATCCGCTGCATCAGGTCCTCTCCGGGGGTGCCGCTGGGTCGTGTCCGTAGCCCGGATGGAGCGAAGCGTAATCCGGGACTATTTCAACACGCGGACAGAACCCGGATTTCGCTTCGCTCCATCCGGGCTACGCGCATCTTACCTGGTTCCGCAAGCGGGGCGAGGGCGAAGTCGCGTCCTCACAGCCGCGTTGCACGCAGCCGCAGCGCATTGCCGACCACGCTCACCGAGGACAGCGCCATCGCGGCGGCCGCGATGATCGGCGACAGCAGCACGCCGAAGGTCGGATAGAGGATGCCGGCGGCGATCGGAATCCCGGCCGCGTTGTAGATGAAGGCGAAGAACAGGTTTTGCCGGATGTTGCTCATGGTCGCCTGGGACAGCTTTCGCGCCCGGACGATGCCGGTGAGGTCGCCCTTGAGCAGGGTGACGCCCGCACTCTCCATCGCCACATCCGTGCCGGTGCCCATGGCGATGCCGACCTCGGCCGCCGCCAGCGCCGGCGCGTCGTTGACGCCGTCACCGGCCATCGCGACGCTGCGGCCGGCCTTTTGCAGTTTTGTGACCACCGCGCTCTTCTGGTCCGGCAGCACCTCGGCCTCGACCTCGGCGATGCCGAGCCGTCGCGCCACCGCTTCCGCGGTCGTGCGGTTGTCGCCGGTCAGCATGATGACCTTTATGCCTTCGGCCGCCAGCGCCTTCAGCGCCTCCGGGGTCGAAGCCTTGACCGGATCGGCGATCGCGAACAGGCCGGCCAACGCGCCGTCGACGGCCATGTTGATCACGGTGGCGCCGTCCTGGCGCAGCCGTTCGGCCTCGGTATCGAGCGCCTTGGTGTCGATGTCGATCGACCACATGTACTTTGCGTTGCCGAGCACGATGCTCTTGCCGTCGACCTTGCCGGTTGCGCCCTTGCCGGTCGGCGAGTCGAACTCATCGACCTGGCCGAGGGTCAGTTGCTTCTCCTTGGCCGCGCGCACGATGGCGTCGGCCAGCGGATGTTCGCTGGCGCGCTCGACGCTGGCTGCCCAGCGCAGGATGTCGTCTTCCGTGAAGCCAGGCGCCGGCACGATCGCGACCACCTTGGGCTTGCCCTCGGTCAGCGTGCCTGTCTTGTCGACCACCAGCGTGTTGATCTTCTCCATCCGCTCCAGCGCTTCGGCGTTCTTGATCAGCACGCCGGCCTGCGCGCCGCGGCCGACGCCGACCATGATCGACATCGGAGTCGCCAGTCCCAGCGCACAGGGACAGGCGATGATCAGCACGCTGACGGCGGCGACGAGGCCGAACGCCAGCCGCGGCTCCGGCCCGAACCAGGCCCAGGCGGCAAAGGCGGCGATGGCGACGACGATGACGGCAGGCACGAACCAGCCGGCGACCTGGTCGGCCAGCCGCTGGATCGGCGCGCGCGAACGTTGCGCGTCGGCGACCATCTGCACGATCTGCGACAGCAGCGTGTCACGCCCGACCTTGTCGGCGCGCATGATGAAGCTGCCGGACTGGTTCAACGTGCCGGCGATCACCTTGGCGCCGGTCTCCTTGGTCACCGGCATGGATTCGCCCGTCACCAGCGATTCGTCGAGCGAGGAGCGTCCCTCCAGGATGATGCCGTCGACCGGCACCTTCTCGCCGGGGCGGACGCGCAGGCGGTCGCCGGCATGCAGCGTGTCGATCTCGACTTCATGCTCGCCGCCGGACTCATCGACACGGCGTGCGGTCTTCGGCGCGAGCTGCAGCAGCGCCTTGATCGCGCCGGAGGTCGCATCGCGGGCGCGCAGCTCCAGCACCTGCCCGAGCAGCACCAGCACGGTGATGACGGCAGCGGCCTCGAAATAGACGGCGACCGCGCCACCATGGCTGCGGAAGGTTTCAGGAAAGATCTGCGGCGCGATGGTGCCGATCAGGCTGTAAACATAGGCAACGCCGGTGCCCATCGCGATCAGCGTGAACATGTTGAGGTTGCGCGTCAGCAGCGACTGCCAGCCGCGAACGAAGAACGGCCAGCCGGCCCACACCACCACGGGCGTGGCGAAGACAAGCTGGATCCAGTTCGAGAGCGTCTGGTCGATCCAGTTGTGCGGCCCCACGAGATGACCGCCCATCTCCAGCACCACGGCCGGCAGCGCCAGCGCGCCGCCGATCCAGAACCGGCGCGTCATGTCGGCAAGCTCGGGATTGGGGCCGGTCTCGAGGCTTGCCACCTCCGGCTCCAGCGCCATGCCGCAGATCGGGCAGCTGCCGGGCCCGACCTGGCGGATCTCGGGATGCATCGGGCAGGTGTAGATCGTGCCGGCCGGCATCTCCGGCTCGGGCGCCTTGTCCTTGGTGAGATATTTTGCGGGATCGGCCGCGAACTTGGTGCGGCAGCCGGCCGAGCAGAAATGGAAGGTCTCGCCGTGATGCTCGAAGCGGTGCTTCGAGGTCGCGGGATCGACCGTCATGCCGCAGACGGGATCGAGGACCTTTGTCGCGGCGCCATGGTCGTGCGCGTGATGATGGGAATGACCGGCGTGATCGCCGTGCCCGCCGCAGCACGAGGACGCGGCGGCGGGTAGCGCGGGCTTGGCTGAGGAGCAACCGCATCCGGATTGCTTGTCCCCGTCGTGATGATGCTCGTGATCCACGTCGTTCATTCCCATGCTCCGGTTTTCACAATCGGCCTGCAACTATCTTGCAACCCATACCCGGTAGGGGTATATAGAGCGTATGCGCAAAGACATCAAGGCATCTGTCGGAAAACGTCTCGGCCGGATCGAGGGCCAGGTTCGCGGCCTGTCGAAAATGGTAGAGGAAGACCGCTACTGCATCGACATCGTGACGCAGATCTCGGCGGTGCGCGCCGCGCTGCGCCGGGTCGAGGAAGAGGTTCTGAAGGACCACGTCGCCCATTGCGTCGAGCACGCCATCGCCAGCGGCGACAAGGCGGATCAGCGCGAGAAGATCGCGGAGCTGATGGCAGTGATCGGACGGGCGGAGCGGTAGGTTTTCACCGTCATTGCGAGCGTAGCGAAGCAATCCAGACTGTTTCCGCAGAGATAGTCTGGATTGCTTCGTCGCTGCGCTCCTCGCAATGACGGCTGTGGACACGCGAGCACGCCATACTAGGCGCGGACGGGGCGATGCCTACGCCGCGATCTCCCGCGCGCGGCCACGGCGCCTTGGGCGGTACATCGCCAGCTTCCTCAGCAGCGGGAAATGGCTGGCGACCGTGGTGCTCTCAACCATCTCGGCCGGCTGCACGGCATCCGTCACTTGCTCAGTCTCAGCCGGCGCTTCTTCGTCAATCGCTTCAGGAACGAGCGGCGGCGCACGGAGCGTTTCTGGAAACACACTGAACGTGCCCGCTACCTCCTCGAGCGGCTTCTGCTTGTCGGCCCAATGCAGCGCGGTGTAGTCGAAACCGTGCACGATGGTGGGTTTGACGACCTCGAAATAGGGCGAGATGTCGAAGTCGCGGGGCATGTAGAGCGAGGAATCGCGGATGTGCAGGATCTCGCGCCGTGCGGCGCGGCTGCCGGCCTTGGTGATCTTCGGCAGGATTGGATAGCGCACGGCGTCGAACGCCTGTGCGATCAGCGCGGAGCAGATGATCTTGGTCGGATCGCCCGAGCCGAGCGCGATCATGCGCCGCCGCCAGCGCTGCGGAATCGGCAGCGGAAACAGGAAGCGCATCAGGTCGATGATGTTCTTGGTGTCATAGCCGAAGCCGATGCGGTTGATCGCATAGCGGCAGACCGTGGTGCGGTCCTCATAGGACAGCCCGACCGGGCGGCAGACGCGGGTGTGATACGGAAAGTATTTCGACAGCGGCGCAGAGGTGACGCCTTCGCCGATATTGGCCTCGATCAGCACATGCGGCTCGCCGTCGGGCTCTACGGCGCCTTCGACCGGCCCGACATAGAGCGCGGCATGCGACCAGGTCGACTGCGTCAGATATTTGATGATGCCGGAAATGCGGTTGTTGCCCTCGACCAGCAGTACGTCGCCGGGCTCGATGACGCCGCGCAGATGCTCCGGGTCGCTCGGCGTGAACGGCTCATAGCCCGGCACCTCCTTCGAGAGGTACGCGGCAATCAACTTGCCGACTGAATCCAGGACCGTCCCCATATCGAACTCCCCCAGGCCTTTCTGGCCACTTTTTCTCCTTCTCTATCATGGTCGAAACGTGTTGCCATTCGGTTCATCAGTCTGTGAGATCAAGCACGATTGATTCACCATGATGGTTGCCGTGCAACATCAGATGCGGCAAGGTTCGCGGGCTGTTCCCGTTCGCCGCAAGTCTCCGGAAACCATGACATGACAATCACGCGCCGCGGTTTCCTTTCGGCCTCGGCGGGCCTTGCCGCGATGCCGGTCCTGCGCGCGACTGCCGCACCCCTGCCGCGCGACGCCGACATCGTCGTGATCGGCGCCGGGGCGGCCGGAATAGCGGCGGCGCGACGCGTCATGGCGGCCAACCGCAAGGTCGTGGTGGTCGAGGCGGCCTCGCAAGTGGGCGGGCGCTGCATCACCGATACGACGACCTTCAACACGCCGTTCGACCGCGGCGCGCGCTGGCTGCACAATCCCGAGACCAATCCGATGATCCGGCTGGCGCGAAACGCCGGGCTCGAATTGGTGCCGGCGCCGTCAGGCCAGAAGATGCGTATCGGCCGCCGCAACGCGCGCGCCGGCGAGACGGAGGAATTTCTGGCGGCGCTGGTGCGCGCCAACCGCGCCATCGACGAAGCCGCGCGCGGCAAGCTCGATACGTCCTGCGCCTCCGTGCTGCCGAAGGATCTCGGCGACTGGGCTGGTGCTGTCGAATTCATGCTGGGCGCGAGCTTTGCAGGCAAGGACCTGAAGGAGTTGTCGGCGATCGACAAGGCCCGCGCCCAGGACCGCAACGCCGCGATCGCCTGCCGCCAGGGTCTGGGCACCCTGATCAGCAAGCTCGGCGAGCAGGCGCCGGTTGCGTTGTCGACGCCGGCGAGCCGGATCGTCTGGAGCAACCGCGACGTCAGTGTCGAGACGCAATCCGGCAAGATCGCCGCGCGCGCCGCCATCGTCACGGTCTCGACCAATGTGCTGATGTCAGGTGCGATCAAGTTCGCGCCGGACATTCCCAAGCGGACGCTGGACGCGGCGTCGAAGCTCAGCCTCGGCAGCTACGACCACATCGTGCTGCAACTGCCGGGCAATCCGCTTGGGCTGTCGCGCGACGACATTCTCATCGAGCAGAGCAATTCGACCCGCACGGCGCTGATGTACGCCAATATCGGCGGCTCCTCGCTGTGCGCGATCGACGTCGGCGGCTCGTTCGGCCGCGATCTCTCCGAGCAGGGTGAAGCGGCGATGGGCGCCTTCGCGAAGGAATGGATCACAAAACTGTTCGGCAGCGAGGCCGCGGCCGCGGTGCAGAAGACCAGTGCGACCCGCTGGAATGCCTCGCCCTTCGTGATGGGCGCGATGTCGGCGTCGTCGCCCGGCGGCCAGCTCTCGCGAAAGATCCTGACCGAGCCGGTCGGCAGTGTGTTCCTCGCCGGCGAAGCCACCCACGAGACGCTGTGGGGCACCGTCGACGGCGCCTGGGAAAGCGGCGAGCGCGCCGCGGATGCAGCCCTGCGCAAGATCGGCGCGCTCAAGGACGAGTCGGCGGACGTGCCGACGCAGTCGACCAAACGCCGCCGCGCGCCGCGGCAGTAAGGCAACTAGCGCAAGATCCCGTCCAGCGCCGGCAGCCCGAACACGACTGCCATCGCGATCAGCGCGTAGCAGATGCCGCGAAACACCTTCTCGCTGGCGCGGCCGAACAGCGAGGCGCCGAACGCGACGCCGAGCGCGTAGACCGGGCCGACGATCAGCGAGAGCAGCAGCGATTCGCGGCTGATCAGGCCGGTCGTGGCGTAGCTGACCATCGAGAAGAAATCCGACGCGCCGAAGAACAGCAGGATGTTGGCGCGCGCGACGATCGGCGCGATGGGGCGGCCGAGCCAGTAGCCGACGATCGGCGGGCCGCCGGTCTGTGCAAGGCCGCTGCAGAAGCCCGAGAGGCCGCCGATGCCGATCGAGAGCCATGCGTGGTCCTTGCCGCGATAGCGCCAGCCCGACAGCAGCAGAAGCAAGAGCGCCGCGACGAAGCAGGAGATGATCCAGCGCGTGGTGACGGGTTCGAGCACGCTGAGGAAATAGGTGCCGACGGGCACGCCGATCAGCGCACCGAACACGATCACGGCGGTCGCCTTGCGATCGGCCTTTCGCCACGCGTCGGGCAGCAGCGGGGCCGCCGCGACGAAATCGATCACGAGCAGGAGCGCGGCAACGAGCCGCGGCGCAGCGAAGCTGCTCGCCAGCGGCATGAAGATCAGCGCCGAGCCGAAACCGGAGAAACCACGGGCGGTGCCCGAAACGAAAGCGACGGCGCAGAGCGCCATCGCAATGGTGAGGCTGACATCCTTCGGCAGGAAGTCGGTGATGCTCATGCTCCGCTATTCCAGAGCATCACGCTCTCAGCGTGCCGCCGGTCTTCTTCGTGACCTCCGCGACGATCTTCGCCGCGACGGCGTCGATCTCCTGATCGGTCAGCGTCTTTTCGCGCGGCTGCAGCGTGACCGCGACCGCGATCGACTTCTTGCCGTCGTCGATGCCCTTGCCTTCATAGACGTCGAAGACGTTGACGCCGGTGATCAGCTTCTTGTCGACGCCCTGCACGGCGCGGACGATGTCGCCGGCCTTGACACCACGATCGACGATGAAGGCGAAGTCGCGCGACACCGGCTGGAATGCCGACAATTCGATCAGCGGCTTGGCGCGGGTCGGCTTCTTCTTGGCCTCGGGAATGCGGTCGAGGATCACCTCGAACACGACAAGCGGGCCGTCGGCACCGAGCGCCTCGAGCGCACGCGGATGCATCTCGCCGAAATAGCCGAGCACGTTCTGCGGGCCGATCTGGATCGTGCCGGAGCGGCCGGGATGCAGCCAGCCAGGTCCGCCGGCCACGATCTGCAGCGCCTGCATCGGCGCGCCGGCCGCTGCCAGCACCGCCAGCGCATCAGCCTTGGCGTCGAACACATCGGCCTGCGCCGAGCCCGTCCAGTGCCGGCCGAGACCTTCCGAGGAGGCAAAGCCGCGGCGCACGCCGCTCGCCGCCATGAACTGATCCTGCGGGCGATCGCCCCTGAAGATCTGGCCGACCTCGAACAGCGCGACATCGCTTGCGCCGCGATTGGCGTTTGCTTGCGCTGCCGCGATCAGGCCCGCGAGCAGCGTCGGGCGCATGTCGGAGAGATCGGATGCGATCGGGTTGGCGACTTCGAGCTCGCGTTGGCCGCCGCCGAACAGCTTTGCCGCGGCCTTGGTGATGAACGACCAGGTCACCGCTTCGATGATGCCGCGGCTTGCCAGCGCGCGCCGCGCGCGGCGGGTGCGAAGCTGCAGCGGCGTCAGCACGGGTTTCCGCGCATCGTCGCCGCGCTCGAACGGCGTCATCGGCACCTTGTCGACACCGAAGATGCGGACGACCTCCTCGACGATGTCAGCCTTGCCGTGCACGTCGGAGCGCCAGGACGGCACCGCGACTTTCACGACCGGGCCGGGGCCCGCCATCATGAAGCCGAGATGGGTCAGGATGCGTTTCATCTCGGGCTGCGGCACCTCGATGCCGGACAGGCGCTTGACCTCGGTCACGGGGAAATCGATCACGCGGTCGTCGCCAAAAGCCTTGCCGACCACGACGTTCTCGGACGGCGCGCCGCCGCACATCTCCATCACCAGCCTGGTCGCGAGCTCCAGTCCTGGCACCATGAAGGCCGGGTCGACGCCGCGCTCGAAGCGGTAGCGCGCATCGGAGTTGATGCCGAGCTTGCGGCCGGTCTGCGCGATGTTGATCTCGTTCCACAGCGCCGACTCGATCAGCACGTCAGTGGTGTTCTCGTCGCAGCCCGAGGCTTCGCCGCCCATGATGCCGGCGAGCGATTCGACGCCATGCTCGTCGGCGATCACGCAAATGGCAGGATCGAGATTGTAGGTGCGGCCGTCGAGCGCCAGCAGCGTCTCGCCGTCGCGGGCGTGGCGCACCACGAGATTGCCCTTCACCTTCTTGGCGTCGAACACGTGCAGCGGGCGCGCGCGGTCGTAGGTCATGAAGTTGGTGATGTCGACCAGCGCGTTGATCGGACGCAGCCCGATCGCGGTCAGCCGCTTCTGCAGCCATTCCGGCGACGGGCCGTTCTTCACCCCGCGCACGAGGCGTAGCGCAAAGCCCGGGCACAGTGTCGCGTCCTCGACCGTCACCTTCACGGGACAAGGGAATTCGCCCTTGATCGGCTTGATCGTGGGGTCCTTGAACTTGCCCATGTCGGCGGCGGCGAGATCGCGTGCGATGCCGTGCACGCCGGTGCAGTCCTGCCGGTTCGGCGTCAGATTGATCTCGACCACGGGATCGCCGAGCGCGGCCCATTCGGCGTAGCCTGCGCCGATCGGCGCGTCCGCCGGCAATTCCATGATGCCGTCATGGTCGTTGGAGATCTGCAGCTCCGCCGCCGAGCACAGCATGCCGCGGCTCTCGACGCCGCGGATGGTGCCGACGCCGAGCGTGATGTCCTTGCCGGGAATGTAGGTGCCGGGCGGCGAGAACACGCTGACGAGACCCGCGCGCGCATTCGGCGCGCCGCACACGACCTGCACCGGCGCGCCACCGTCACCGGTGTCGACCATGCAGACGCGCAGTCGATCCGCATTCGGATGCTGCTCGGCCGAGATCACCTTCGCGATGGTGAAGGGCTTGAGCGCCTTCGCCTTGTCCTCGATGTTCTCGACCTCAAGCCCGATCATGGTGAGCTTGTCGGCGAGCTTGTCCAGCGGCTCGTCGGTGTCGAGATGATCCTTCAGCCAGGAGAGGGTGAATTTCACGAGCTCAGCCCTCCGGCAAGCGTTGGCACTTCGAGCGGCTTGAAGCCGTAGTGGGACAGCCAGCGGACGTCGCTGTCGAACAGCTGGCGCAGATCGGCGATGCCGTATTTCAGCATGGCGATGCGGTCGATGCCCATGCCCCACGCAAAGCCCTGGTACTCGTCGGGATCGATGCCGCAGGCGCGCAGCACGTTGGGATGCACCATGCCGCAGCCGAGAATCTCCAGCCAGTCCTCGCCTTCGCCGAAGCGGATCTCGCCCTTGTCGCGGCGGCACTGGATATCGACTTCCAGCGACGGCTCGGTGAACGGGAAGAACGACGGGCGGAAGCGCATGTTGATGTGGTCGACCTCGAAGAACGCCTTGCAGAACTCGTGCAGGATCCATTTGAGGTGGCCGAGATGCGAGCTCTTGTCGATGACGAGGCCTTCGACCTGGTGGAATTGCGGCGTGTGGGTCGCGTCCGAATCGATGCGGTAGGTGCGGCCCGGGCAGATCACGCGGATCGGCGGCTTCTGGCTCAGCATGGTGCGCACCTGCACCGGCGAGGTGTGGGTCCGCAGCAGCATGCGCGAGCCGTCCTCCTTCGGATGGAAGAAGAACGTGTCGTGCATCTCACGCGCCGGATGGCCTTCCGGGAAATTCAGCTTGGTGAAGTTGTAGTCGTCGGTCTCGATATCGGGACCTTCGGCGACCGAGAATCCCATGTCGGCGAAGATCGTGGTCAGCTCATCCCAGACCTGGCTGAGCGGATGGATGCGGCCGGCTTCGGCCTGCGCATCGCGCAGCGGCAGGGTGACGTCGACGGTTTCGGAGGCGAGCCGCGCATCGAGCGCCGCCGACTTCAGCACGTCGCGCCGTGCGGCGAGCGCCTCGGTGACCTTGTCCTTGGCCTGGTTGATCGCGGCGCCTTGCGTCTTGCGTTCGTCGGGCGACATCTTGCCGAGCGTGGCGAGCAGCGCCGAGATCGAGCCCTTCTTGCCGAGCGCTGCGACGCGCACCGCTTCGAGCGCGGCTTCGTCGCCGGCGCCGGCGACCTGGTCGAGGATGGATGTTTCGAGCGTTGCGAGGTCGGACACAGTCAAATCCTTGCTGCTAAATTCGGCTGGGTTGTCGCCGCGAGAAGGGCGTAACGTCAAGCGAAAAGCCGGTCATTTGGCGCTCTGAACGGCTGGGTTGAACCTCGCGCGGGGGCCCGGCACCAACGGGGATACGAGGAGACTTTTGCGATGCTCACGAAACCCAGTCTGGCCGTTCTTTTTGCCGCTTCGACCGTCGTTCTGTCGGTTGCCGGCACACCGGCGCACGCCATGGTCTGCATGGACAAGTCCATGACGCTGGACGAGGTCGTGGCCGCCATCGGCGACCAGAAGAGCTGCGACAGCGCGATGAAGCTGGCTCAGGATTGCCAATTGACCGCGAGCGGCGATGTCCAACTCGGGGCCGCCGTCGAGAAGAAATGCGAGGCGGATTTCATGCCCGGCCTCAGCGCCCTCCGAAAACAGTCCTACAAGCGCGAGATGCGCGCATGCGACCTCAAGTACCGGAATAAATCCGGCACCATGTATCTGTCGTTTGGGGCGTTCTGCCGGGCGGAGGTCGCCCAGCGTTACTCGCAGCGCGCGCTGAAGGCTGCGGGCCGGAAGGCCCGCTAGCGCAAGCCTCAGGCGGCGAGAGCGGCTTTGGCCTTCTCGGCGATCGCCTGGAACGCGGCGGGCTCGCTGATCGCGAGATCCGACAGCACCTTGCGGTCCACGGTGATCCCGGACTTGGCCATGCCGTCGATAAATCGGCTGTAGGTCAGGCCGAACGGACGGACGGCAGCGTTGATGCGCTGGATCCAGAGCGCGCGGAACGTCCGCTTCTTACGCTTGCGGTCGCGGAAGGCGTACTGCTGGGCCTTCTCCACGGCCGGCTTGGCGGCGCGGATGGTGTTCTTGCGGCGGCCGTAGAAACCCTTGGCGGCCTTGTAGACTTTCTTGTGCTTGGCGTGGGCGGTCACACCGCGTTTGACGCGAGCCATGACGAATATCCTTCAGAGATGACTTGTTTTTCGGATCGCCGCGCAGGACGCGGCGGAGCTGGCAATGATCGTGGACGCGATCAGGCGTTCGGCAAGAAGTACTTCTTGACGTTGTCGCCGTCGGTCTTGAACAGCACCGAGGTGCCGCGCAGCTGACGGATCTGCTTCTTCGTCCGCTTGATCATGCCGTGACGCTTGCCGCGATGGGCGAACATCACTTTGCCGGTGGCAGTCACCTTGAAGCGCTTTTTAGCGCCCGATTTGGTCTTCAGCTTGGGCATTTGGCTCTCCTAATGGCCAACGAAATCCGCCCGCGAAGGCGGCGTGGCCGTCAAAAATGCTCGTTAGAGCGTTGATTGTGCTCAGGTTTTACGAACAAGCGCGAAACCCGCACGAAACACCGCCACGGCAGCCCTTAATCAGCCGGGCGATGAAGGCCGGGCTTATGACAGAGAACGGGCGAATTGGCAACGATGAACCGGTGGAACCTACCGGCCGACTATCCGGAGCTGGTACACTCATGTCCGAGCCGTGTCGCTCGGAGCAGGACTAAAATGGCCCATTCCCCGCAGCTTCTTTCCCGTTTGACCGATTTCGCCCGCCCGCGCCATCTGGCGCTGCTCGCCGTGCTCGCCACCGCGGCGCTGCCATCGACCGCCGACGCGCGCATCGCCCGCTATGACGGCATCTGGAACGTCACCTTCGCCACCACCCGCGGCAATTGCAGCTCGGGCTACAGCGTCCCCTTCACCGTCACGGGCAGCCGCGTCACCTCCGCCGGCGGCGGCCGGGTCTCGGGCACCGTCAACCGCGCCGGCTCCGTCGCCGTCCAGGTTTCGGTCGGCGCGTCCCATGCCAGCGGCGGTGGCCGGCTCGCCGGCGTGAACGGTGTCGGCTCGTGGCGCGGCATCATCTCCGGCGACCAGTGCAGCGGCACCTGGCAGGCGACGAGGAGCTGATACACAAACGGCCCGCCGGAGATCCGGACGGGCCGTTGAACTCTCAAGTCCCAATGAGCGCTATCAGCGCGGTGCCAGCACCATGACGACCTGGCGACCTTCGAACCGTGCGTCCTGCTCGACCTTGGCGAGCTCGGCGACGTCGGTCTTGATCTTGTCCAGCAGCTTGGTGCCGATTTCCTGGTGCGCCATTTCGCGGCCGCGATAGCGCAGCGTGATCTTGACCTTGTCACCCTCTTCGAAGAACCGCTGCATCGCGCGCATCTTCACGTCGTAATCGTGATCGTCGATCATCGGACGGAGCTTGATCTCCTTGATCTCGACGATCTTCTGCCGCTTCCGGGCTTCGGCGGCCTTTTTCTGGGCGGAATATTTGTACTTCCCGTAGTCCATGATCTTGCAGACGGGAGGGCTGACATTCGGCGAGATCTCGACCAGATCCATGCCAGCTTCCTGGGCCATCCGGATGGCCATGACGGTCTCGACCGTGCCTTTGTTGTCACCGGCCTGATCGATCAGCTGGATCTGCGCATTGCGAATATCATCATTGATGCGCGGCCCGTCTTTGCTGGCAACGGGCGGGGCTTTATTGGGACGGCGAATGGGTGGTTCTCCAAAGTTGTGAAAGAAGCGGCTATCTTGAAGGAAGATGCGTTTGGCGGCAAGCAATTCGCTCGTGCCCCGCTCGAAAAACCCTCAAATGCGAGGCATTTTAGTCACGCCTGGGCACGCTGACCGACATAGACACGTTGCTTCTGTTCCGCAAGCGTCCCAAAGGGCAATAGACGACACCGGGCTGCGGAACAGGTCCGAACAGCTCAAACCGCACAGCCAGAGTAAACGTTCCATGACCGATATAATTCCCGAGGCCACGCTCGACTTCATCGAAGTAGGCGAAGGCAAGGCAGGTGAGGGCAAGGCTGCACGCAGGATCGCGGTGCGCCATCGCGCCGGCGGTGGACCCGGGCTGGTGTGGCTCGGCGGGTTCAAGTCGGACATGCAGGGCGGCAAGGCTGTCGCGCTGGACGCCTGGGCCGGGGACCGCGGCCGCGCCGTGGTCCGGTTCGACTATTCCGGTCACGGCGAATCCGGTGGCGATTTCGCCGATGGAACCATCGGAAGCTGGCTTGAGGACAGCGTTGCGGTGTTCGAGCGGTTCTGCGACGGCCCGCAGGTCCTGATCGGCTCCTCCATGGGCGGCTGGATGGCGCTGCTGCTCGCGCGCGAGATCAGGAAGCGTTCCGGCAAGGAATCATTAAAGGGATCGTTGAAGGGATCGCTGGCCGGTCTCGTGCTGATCGCGCCCGCGCCCGATTTCACCGAGGAGCTGATGTGGAAGAAGTTCTCGCCCGAGGTGAAGCAGGAGATCGAGACCAAAGGCTTCTGGCTCAGGCCGTCCGAATATGGCGACGGCTCACCCTATCCGATCACGCGCAAATTGATCGAGGAGGGCCGCAATCATCTCGTGCTCGGCAGCGCCATCGATCTCGGTTGCCCCGTCCGCATCCTGCAGGGCGCGCAGGATCCCGACGTGCCCTGGCAGCACGCCTTCGCGCTGACGCATCGCCTGCCGGCCGACGACGTCGTGCTGACCTTGATCCAGGACGGCGACCACCGCCTCTCCCGCCCGCAGGACATCGCGCGCATTCTTGCCGCCGTGGCCGAGATCGGGTGAAGTTGTAGGACGCCCTGTCATTGTTCGCGAAGCGAGGCATGACAGAAACGGGAAGGGAGAAACGTCAATGACAACCACCGCCGCCATGCTCCGCGCCTTCTGCGATGCTGTCGAGCAGCGCAACGGCCGTGCCTTTGCCGAGCTCTTCACCGAGGACGGCGTCTATCACGACGTGTTCTACGGCGCCTTCGAAGGCCGCGAGAAGATCGCGGCGATGGTCGACGACTGGTTCTATCGCACGGCGACCGATTTCCGCTGGGACATGCATGATCCCGTCACCGACGGCACCACGCTCTATGCGCGCTACACGTTCAGCTACAGATCGACGCTGCCGGAAGCCGCCGGCGCGCGGGCGATGTTCGAGGGCGTCGCGATCATGACGCTGCGTGACGGCAGCATCGTGAGCTATCACGAGGTCGCCAATACTGCGCCGGCATTCGTCGATCTGAAATTTGCGCCTGAGCGTATTGCGAAGATCGTCGGCAAGCAGGGCGCGGAGCTGAAGGCGCGGCCGGAGATGAAGCGGCATTTGGTGTAGGTGCGCCTCTCTCCGCCCGTCATTCCGGGCTCACGCTTCGCGTGCCCCGGAATGACAACACCTACCGAGGCGGTGGCTTCGCCATCGGCTTGCGCTGCGCCAGCGCGGCGACGGTCGCGGTGCCGATCGGCCCCTGCTCGTCATAGAGCCAGCACTCGCCGATCGCGACGCCGTCGGTGGCCTGGTGGTTCACCACGTCGAAGCCGATCCAGTTCGTCACCGGCAGACGGTGCAGATAGATCGTCACGTCGCTGTTGATGTAGCCGAGCCCCTTGTCGCCGGCATTGGCAAAGGGGCTGGCGAAATCGGCGCCGGTGGCGACATGGACGAACGGCGTCATCGGCACGCCCGCAACGAGCTCACGCACCTCGCTCATCCACAATCGGCGCGGGCCGAGCGAGCCCATATGGCCGACGATGGGCCGCGTCGTCCATTTGCCGTTCATGCCGAGCCTGGGATCGGTCGGCTTTGGAATGTCATCAGGCTTCGGCACGTCCCAGTTCGGCGGCGACCAGACATTGCCGTCGGGATTCTGCGTCCGCCGCAGCAACTGGCAGGAAGCGCGCGCCATGCTGACGCCGCCGGACAAGAATTCCGCCTCGATCACGCGGATGCGCAAGCCGTCGCGCACCAGCCGCGTCGTCACCTCGATCGGCTTATCGATGGTCGGCAGCCGAAACATGTCGACCGTGAGCCGCGCCGGCACATAGTCCGGACCGGAATGGCGCTCCTCGATGGCGAAGCCGAGCAGGCCGATGATGACGCGTCCGTGCAGCGATTTCGGATCCCAGGGACCGTTGGCAACTTCCGTCGGGTGGAATGTGTCGCCGTCGCGCGTGAAGAAAGGCATGTTTGTCATGGCGCGCGACATTGCGGGAACGGGTGGGGAAATCAAGGGTGGCCAATCCTCATCCTGAGGAGGCGCGAAGCGCCGTCTCGAAGGATGCAGGTCCCCGCTGCTGCATCGTGGCCTCCATCCTTCGAGACGCCGCTACGCGGCTCCTCAGGATGAGGGTCAGAGAGCGGCTTGCCACTCCTCGCGCACGCTCTCGTCGTGCTCGCCGCTCATCGCAGCGCTCTTCATCGCGTCAAACGCATCCCGCGTCACCAACTGCCCCAACGCCCACACCGCAGCCCCACGCACCAGCGGGCTCGCGTCGTCCAGCAGTCGCCGTGCTTCTTCCGCCAGCGCCGCGTCACCCGAATTGCCAATCGCAATCAGCACATTCCGCAGGAAGCGATCGCGGCCGATGCGCTTCACCGGCGACTTCGTGAACAGCGCGCGGAACGCTGCATCGTCGAGTCGAGAAAGCTCCGCAAGGCCAGGCGCACGCAATTCATCACGCGCGGCAAGCTTGGCCTCGCGCCCTTCCTGCGCGAACTTGTTCCACGGGCATGCCGCAAGACAATCGTCGCAGCCATAGATGCGGTTGCCGATGCTCTTGCGAAACTCGTGCGGGATCGGCCCCTTGTTCTCGATGGTGAGATAAGAGATGCAGCGCCGCGCATCGAGCTTGTAGGGTGCGGGGAATGCCGAGGTCGGGCAGATGTCGAGACAGGCCTGGCACGAGCCGCAATGATCGATCTCGGCATGATCGCGCGGCAGCTCCAGCGTGGTGTAGATCGCGCCGAGAAACAGCCACGAGCCGAACTCGCGCGAGACCAGATTGGTGTGCTTGCCCTGCCAGCCGAGATGCGCGGCCTGCGCTAAGGGCTTCTCCATCACCGCCGCGGTGTCGACGAACACCTTCACTTCCGACGGCGCGGTCGCGACCAGCCAGCGCGCCAGTGCCTTCAGGCGCTTCTTGATGAGGTCGTGATAATCGTCGCCCTGCGCATAGACCGAGATCGCCGCGCGCGTGCGCTCTTTGAGGATCGCGAGCGGATCCTGGTCGGGACCGTAATTGAGGCCGAGCATGATGACGCTGCGCACGTCGGCCCACAGCCCGCGCGGATCGACGCGGCGCTCCGGCTGGTTGGCGAGCCAGTCCATGTCGCCATGGCCGCCCGAGGCGATGAACTCGAGAAAATGCTTTCCGGCGTTCTCGATCGTGCCTGGCGCGGTCACGCCGATACAGTCGAAGCCGAGGGTGCGCGCCTCGCGCGCCAGCGCCGCCTTCAGTTCAGTCGGATCGGAGTTCAGAAATCCAGGTCCACGTAGGTGCGCGACGCCGGCACGCCCGCCAGCCATTCGCTCAGCAGCGGACGGAACGACGGGCGGGATTTCACCCGCGCGTACCACGCCTTTGCTGCGTCGTCCTCGCTCCATGGCACGTCGCCCAGATAGTCGATCGCCGAGAGATGCGCCGCGGCGGCGAGATCCGCGTAGGTGAGCCGGTCGCCGGCGAGGAAATTACGCGTCTGCGCCAGCCAGCCGATATAGGCCAGATGATAGCGCACGTTGGCCTTCGCCGCGCGCATCACGTCGGCCGAAGGCGGGCCGCCGCCGTTCTCCTCGCTCATGAAGCGCTTGTAGATGCGCTCGGTGACGAGCGGGTGCGAGACCTCCTCGAAGAACTTCTCGTTGAACCAGGCCATCAGCCGGCGCACCTCGACGCGCTCGGTGACCGTCTGCGGCATCAGGCGCTTGGGTCCCATGTCGGCGCCATAGGCCTCGTCGACATATTCGGCGATGATGGCCGCGCCCGGAATCGGGGGCTGCTCGTCGTCCAGCAGGACCGGCGTCGCGCCGGCTGCATTGAGCAGCAGAAATGCCTCGCGCCGTTCCCAGCTGCGCTCTTCGACCAGCTTCACGTCGAGCCCGTATTCGCCCGCGATCAGGCGGATGAATCGCGAATGCGGACAGAACGGATGATGAAACAGCGTAAACATGAAGCCTTTGACTATTTGATGGTGCTTAAGAATCCATCAATGTTTGTGCGGCGCCACACTAGTCCTTCAAAACCGCGAAGCAAGTGCGAGATGCCGCATTTTGCGATTGCAGCATTGGGGGGAATAGGCGAGAAGAGCCCCGCTTTTCCAGCGGAAATGGACCGTAAATATGTCAGATGTAATACGGGCAGTGATCCTCGGCATCATCGAGGGTGTGACCGAGTTCCTTCCCGTTTCCTCGACCGGCCATCTGCTGCTCGCGGAGCGCTTCTTCCATCTCGGCGAGGGCGCGTTCTGGGATTCGTTTACTGTTCTGATCCAGTTGGGTGCGATCCTCGCGATCGTCGGCCTCTATTTCAAGAAGCTGTGGGACGTCGTGATCGGCTTCTTCACGGGCGACACCTATTCCCGCCGCTTCGTGATCGGCGTGCTGGTGGCGTTCCTGCCCGCTGTCGTCGTCGGCCTCGTCGCCGGCAAATACATCAAGAGCGTGCTGTTCAATCCGTGGGTCGTCTGCTTCACGCTGATCGTCGGCGGCGCCATCCTGCTCTGGGTCGACAAGCTCGACCTCAAGCCGCGTGAGCACGACGCGACGCGGTTCCCGCTGCTGATGTATCTCTATATCGGCATCGCGCAGTGCGTCGCCATGATCCCCGGCGTGTCGCGCTCCGGCGCCAGCATCGTCGCCGCGATGTTCCTGGGCGCCGACAAGCGCGCCGCGGCGGAGTTCTCGTTCTTCCTCGCCATCCCCACCATGATCGGCGCGTTCGCCTACGATTTCTACAAGAACCGCTCCGAGATGACGATGGACCACATGGGCATCGTCGCGATCGGCTTCATCGTGTCGTTCATCACAGCGATCATCGTGGTGAAGACGTTCCTGGAATACGTCACCCGCCACGGTTTCGTCGTGTTCGCCTGGTGGCGCGTCATCGTCGGCACGCTCGGCCTGATCGCGCTCGCGCTCGGCCATTAAGCGCACGGCCATAGCCCGGATTGAGGTCCGTAGCCCGGATGGAGCGCAAGCATAATCCGGGATCGTGCCACAAGCTCTGCCGGCCCCGGATTACGCTGCGCTCCATCCGGGCTACGGGGCTCGCGCTCGGCCGTTAACCTTTGCAACTTGCCGATAAGCCTCAACGCAAAATAAGCTTTTGATCGGTAGGCAGTTTCCAGAGCCGGGTGGCGCGCGTCCGGCGCAGGAGCTGAGCCATGACCCTCGTCAGCGGCTGGGGGCGTTTCCCGGTCGTCGATAGCGATGTGCTGCGGCCGCGGTCGTTCGAGGCCGTGGGCGACGCCGTGGTGGCCGGCTCTGTGGCGCGCGGTAATGGCCGCGCCTATGGCGATGCCGCGATCGGTGCGGTCAGGACGATCGGGATGACCGGGTTCGACCGGGTCAGGTCGTTCGATCCCGCGACCGGGCGCATCCGTCTCGAAGCCGGCGTGCTGCTCGCGGACCTGATCGACACCTTTGGTCCGCGCGGCTTCCTGCCCTTCGTCGTGCCGGGCACGCGTTTCGTCTCGATCGGTGGTGCCATCGCGGCCGACGTGCACGGCAAGAACCATCATTGCGAAGGCGGCTTCGGCCGCTATGTCGATAGCATTTTGCTTCGCACCGGACAGGGCGACGTCATCGAAGCCTCGCGCGAGCAAAATTCCGATGCCTTCTTCGCGACCGTCGGCGGCATGGGCCTCACCGGCGTCATCCTTGAAGCATCGATGCGGCTGCGTCCCGTCGAGACCGGCTGGATCCGCGAACGCGTGATCGCGACATCCGACCTCGATGCCGCGATGCGCGCGCTCGATGCCGGAGATTCCGCGACCTATTCGGTGGCATGGATCGATTGCGCCGCGCGAGGGCCCGATCTCGGCCGCTCGCTGATCTATCTCGGCGAGCACGCCGGCAAAGACGAGCTCACTGAGGCCGCCGCTGCGTTTCCCGTCGGCAGGAATCCCGGGCTCGCGGTGCCCATGGACCTGCCGTCGATGACGCTCAATCGCTACAGCATCCGCGCCTTCAACGAGCTCTATTACCGCATGGGTGCGCGCCGCGCCGGCGGCAGCCAGATCGTCTCGCTCTATCCCTATTTCTTCCCGCTCGACAGCATTGCCGACTGGAATCGCATCTATGGAAGGCGCGGGTTCCTGCAGCATCAATGCGTGATCCCGGAAGCTGGCGCGCGCGCCGTGCTCGCCGACATTCTCGACCGCATCACGCGGCGCGGCGATGCGTCCTTCCTCGCGGTGCTCAAGAAGCTCGGTCATGGCGACGGCATCCTGTCGTTCCCGCTGCCCGGCTACACGCTGGCGCTGGACTTTCCGCTGAAGGGCGACATCCTGAATTTCCTCGACGAGATCGATCGCCTCGTCGTCGCGAGCGGCGGCCGGCTCTATCTCGCCAAGGATGCGCGCCAGTCGCGTGCGACCTTCGAGGCCGGCTATCCCGCCCTGCCCCGCTTCAACGCGATCCGCAGATCGCTCGATCCCGCCGGCAACATCCGCTCAAAGCTTTCACAACGCCTGTTCGATGAGGTCTAGGCCGTGACGTCACGCAAGTCCGCAATTGTGCTCGGTGGCTCCTCCGATATCGGCCGCGCCGCGGCGCGCGCTTTCGCCAAGGCCGGTTACGATGTCGGCCTCGCAGGCCGCGACGCTGCTGCGCTGGAGCCTGACGCGGCGGATCTGCGCGCGCGCTACAATATCGAAGCGCGCACGTTGACATTCGACGTGCTCGACACCGCCTCGTTCGACGGCTTCGTTGCCGGCCTTCCCGCCTTGCCCGACGTCGTCGTCTCGATCATCGGTCTCCTTGGTGTGCAGCAAAACGCCGAGAGCGACCTCGCGCACGCCACCACGATCATGCGCTCGAACTACGAGGGGCCGTCGCTGATCCTCGGCCTGTTCGCCGAAAAATTCATGGCGCGCGGCAACGGCACGATCGTCGGCGTGTCGTCGGTTGCCGGCGACCGCGGCCGTGCCTCCAACTACGTCTACGGCTCGGCGAAGGCCGGCTTCTCCGCCTTCCTCTCAGGCTTGCGCGCGCGTGCGAGCCGCGGCGGCGTGCACGTCGTCACGGTCAAACCCGGCTTTGTTCGCACCAAGATGACGGAAGGCATGAAGCTGATCGGCCCGCTGACGGTCGAAGCGCCTGTCGTCGGCGATGCGATCCTGGCCGCCGTCGAGAAGAAGACCGATGTCGTCTATGTCAGCGGCAAATGGCGTCTCGTGATGCTGATCATCAAGACGCTGCCGGAAGCGGTGTTCAAGAAGCTGAAGTTTTGAGGTGTTGCCGCGCTGACGGTGCGCTCCCTCTCCCGCTTGCTGGGGAGGGGGTATCTCCGCGGGCGAGAACCCCCAAGAGGAGAAGGCCCTCTCCCGCCGCTGCGCGGCGACCTCTCCCGCAAGCGGAAGAGGTCAAACCAACTTACGCGCTCTTGCGCTGGAACTGCCCCTGCGGGCGGAAGCGCCAGAGGTACTGCGGCGCGATCGCTTCCAGCGAATCGGCGGTGATGCCGAGGCCTTCCAGCGTCAGGCCCGCGGCCTTCGCCGCATCCGACACGACATTGTCGCGCTCGAGCAGCGTGACCTGGTCCGGCGTCAGCTTGAACGCGCCGGGCGCGAATTGCAGGAAGGAGGCGTTGAGGCGGGCGAGGCCGAACGGCATCGGCATCAGCGTCGGCTTGCGATCGGCGATGGTGACGATCGCCTCGATGATCTCGCGCATGGTCAGCACTTCCGGCCCGCCGAGCTCGTAGGTCGCGCCCGCCTTGGCCTTGCCGTCGACCGCATCGGCAATCGCGGTGGCGACATCGCCGACATAGACCGGCTGCATCTTCGTCTCGCCGCCGATCAGCGGCAGTACCGGCGACATCCGCGCCAGCGCCGCAAAGCGGTTGGTGAACTGGTCCTCGGGGCCGAACATCACGGAGGGGCGGAAGATCGTGGCTGTCGGCACCGCGGCGAGCACCGCCGCCTCGCCGGCCGCCTTGGCCTTGGCGTAGCGTGAGGGTGATTCGGCATCGGCGCCGATCGCCGAAACGTGGATCAGCCGGGCCCCGGCAGCCGCGGCCGCCTTGGCCACGGTCTCGGCGCCCTTGGCCTGGACGGCGTCGAAGCTCTGCGCGCCGCCCTCGGTGAGGATGCCGACCAGATTGATCACGACGTCCGAATCACGCACCGCCGCCTCGACCGAGGCCGGGTAGCGCAGATTGGCCTGCACGACGTGGACCTGCCCGACCTTGCCTGAGGGCTGGAGGTAACCGGCTAGTTCCGGCCGCCGCACCGCAACACGGACCCGGTAGTCCCGCCGGCACAGCGCCCGGACGACATTCCGGCCCAAAAACCCCGATCCGCCGAAAACCGTGACGAGAGTTTCCGAATTCGTTGCCATGGAGGTCCATTCCTGCGGGAAGAGTGCGTGTTATCAGGCTTCTACCGGTCCGGTTTGCGATGCGCAATCCGCATCGCCAAAACCGGGCAAGCATGAATTGACAACGGCGTCACCGAACCGTAGTAACCGCCTCCGTGCCCCAAACGGCATGCCCAGGTGGTGGAATTGGTAGACGCGCTGGCTTCAGGTGCCAGTGGCTTAACGGCCGTGAAGGTTCGAGTCCTTTCCTGGGCACCACCTACCCTTTAAGGGTCTGAAATCACTCATTTGCTGGGAATTTCAGCCGCTGACCGGTACCCAACACCGGGACACAGCTCTAATGGCGTTTGGAATAGCCAACATCACCTCTCGGGCTGATTCTTCCAGCCACATCTTTCTACTCGGAACGCCTGCCGATGTCCTGGCGCACGGCGGGATGAACCGGGGCGTCCTGATCCAATTTCCAGAGTTCATGTTCAGCCGGCCAAACGCGGAAGCGCCTGCTGGCGCTGGTAGCGCATGCGACTACCGGGGCTCGGAAACTCAGTGACAAAATTGCCGGTGACTACGGCGTGGATCACCGCCTCGCGCGATATCCGGTTTTTGAGCAGAGGACCGGCAGGGCCATCGCGCAGGCGTTCGAGGATTGGAAACGGGAAGCCCGGCCGGCACCGAGCACCCCGTCAATGTGGCGCGGCAATTTCAAGTCGCTCAGGGACACGATGAGATCGGGCGCCTACAGGTGTCCGGTGTCGTTGCATGGAAGGATCACCTGGTCGGTCGGGGGCTCGCGCCGAAAACGATCAATGCCGGCCACCTATCAGTCGCTCTTCGCTTTTTCAGTCATCGCCGCTTGGAGTTTCTTGATGTCTGCGGCCGACAGCTCCGGCCGGTCCACCTTGATCGTCAGCTTGTTGAGTTTGGCGGTCAGCGGGAACGGTGGCTTGTAGTCGGCATCGTTGACGCCCGTCAGCGTGTCCGAGCCGATGTCGAAGCTTTCGTCCCACTGCAGAATCATCGGCAGCGTCTTCTCCATCCGTTTCGTGGCGACCTCCTTGCCGTCGACCTTGAGCGTGCCGGTGCCGGGCTGGGCGAGACCACTGAAGTTGTTGTATTCGAGCGTGCCGACGCCAATGCCATCGTACTTGAAGTCGAACTCGACCGTGTGTCGGCCCGGTGACAGCGCATCCGGCCCCTCCCACTTGATCCGCTCGAGGTCGACCATGTTCCACAGGAACACAGGCTTGCCCTTCAAGAGGTAGAAGCCGTAACCGGCGAAGCGCCCGCCCGAGGTCAGGATCATGCCCTCGGCGCCTCCCTGCGGCACGTCGATATCGGCGGTGATCAAGTAGGAAGTATTGAGCAGCAGCGGCGAGTCTCCCTGCGGCAATCCTGTCATCGGCCGCGTGTACACGAACTCCTTGCGGCCCGCGGTGATGTTCGGGCGCGGTGCGACGATGCGCGCCGCGACCGATGCATCCAGCGGGAAGACCTGATACTTCTTGGCCTCGGCGATGAAAGCCTCCTTCATCTCCTTGACCTTCTGCGGGTTCGTGGCTGCGATGTCGTCGACCTGGCTGAAGTCCTTGGTCAGGTCATAGAGCTGGAACACTTGGTTGTTCAGCGGATCCGGATTGGCCGGACCGAACGCCTCCCAGGGCGCGCGGTTGACCTTGGTGGAAAGCATCCAGCCGTTGTCATAGAGCGCCCATTGACCGAACATCTCGAAGTATTGCGTCTGGTGGCGCGATGGCACCTTGGCGTTCGGCCCATCGAACGTGTAGGCAAAGCTCGTGCCCTCTATCGGCGCCTGCTTGATGCCGTCGACGAACTCGGGGGCCTGAATGCCGGCGGCCTCGAGGATCGTCGGCACGACGTCGATCACGTGGACGAATTGCTCGCGCAATGCGCCTCTGTCCTTGATGCGTGCCGGCCACGACACCACCATGTTCTGGTTGATGCCGCCGAGCCGTGAGGCGTTCTGCTTGAACCAGTCGAACGGCGTGTCAAACGCCCAAGACCAGCCAGCAGACATGTGGTTGTACGTCTGCTCGGTGCCCCAGACGTCGTAGAATTTCATCTGCACGTCGACCGGCATCATGTTGATGCCGTTGAAGAACGCCACTTCGTTCGGCGTGCCCAGCGGTCCGCCTTCGGCGCTGGTGCCGTTATCGCCGTTGATGTAGACGACAAGCGTGTTGTCGAGCCGGCCAATATCCTGGAAGTGCTGGATGACGCGGCCGATCTCGTGGTCGTTATAGGCGGCGTAGGCGGCGTAGACTTCAACTTGGCGGACGAAGAGCTTCTTTTCCTCGGTGCTCAACTGGTCCCACGGTTTCAGCATGTCCTTGGGCCAGGGTGCCAGCTTGGTGTCCTTCGGGACGACGCCGAGCCGCTTCTGGTTCTCCAGGATGCGGTCGCGCACGTTCTCGTAGCCGTCGTCAAACAGGTGCATCGCGCTGATCTTGTCCACCCACTCCTTGGTCGGGTGGTGCGGCGCGTGCGTGGCGCCGGGCGCGTACTTGATGAACAGCGGCTTGCTTGGGTCGGTCTGGTGCATCCGCGTCATCCAGTCGATGGCGTCGTCGGCCATCGCGGTGACGAGGTTCCAGGTGCCGGGCGGCTTTCCCTGGAACGGATAGATCTGCGTCGTGTTGCGGAAGAGATTTGGCTCCCACTGGTTGGCGTCGCCACCGACGAAGCCGTAGAAATACTCGAAGCCCATGCCGGTCGGCCATTGGTCGAACGGGCCGGCTTGGCTGGCCGTGTAGACCGGCGTGTTGTGGTCCTTGCCGAACCAGGACGTGCCGTAGCCATTGTCGAGCAGGATCCGCCCGATCGTCGCCTTGTCCTTGCCGATGATGCTGTTGTAGCCCGGGAAGCCGGTCGACTGCTCGGAGATCACGCCAAAGCCGGCCGAATGGTGATTGCGCCCGGTGATTAGCGCCGCACGGGTCGGTGAGCACAGCGCGGTGGAGAAGACGCGGTTGTAGCGCAGTCCCTCGCTGGCGATGCGGTCCATCGTCGGGGTTGGGATGACACCGCCGAAAGTGCTGGGTACGCCGAAGCCGGCGTCGTCGGTGATGATCAGCAGCACGTTCGGCGCGGCCTGCGGCGGCACGACGCGCGGCGCCCACCATGGCTTCGATTGCAGCGCGTCGTTCTTGATCACGCCGCCGAATGTCGGGTCGGGCGGTGGGAGCTGTTTTCCATCGATCGTAGACGTGGCGCCGGGCGAGCCGGGCGTGCCAGTGATTTGCTGTGCCAGCGCCTGGCTGGTGATCGCAAATGAGCTTGCGACCAGGAGAGCTTTTATGAAGGATCGATGCGAAAATGAGCCCCGTGTCTGCATATTGTTGACTCCTTGATCAGTGATCAAAAGCCGAAAAATGCGAACATGGAATGCGCTCGGTTCATCGGCTTGATTTGGATCAAAGTCGTTTGCTCCCGGTACACAAAACCGGCACACGGGTTCGCCGGGCGAACCAGAAACCCTAGCAAATTCAAGCTTCTTGGTTAGTGGCGATCCAGTCCTTTCCTGGGCACCACTTTAGGTCGGTGCGACTGTTGTTCGGCGGGCGCCATCTCGAAGAAGATCTAGTCCTCCGGGAAAAGCAGCGGCTCGTAGTCCCGTGCGCCTTGAAGGATGTGGATCACTTCGATCGCATCGCGACCGACCCGATAGAAAATCAGATAGCTGCCGAACGGGCGCCGACGAACGCCCTTGTTTTCGTAGCGCGGCACCAGCGGATAGCCCCGCGGGCGTCGGCCAGGGATTCGCACTTTTCACGTAGTCCGCGGATAAGTGTGAGAGCGCCTCGCGGGCTTTGCTGGGCGACGTACGACGCTATGTCCTCAAGGTCTCGTTCGGCTTCCGCGGTGAGGACGACGATCACGAGCGGTCGGCCTTGCCGGCCAATCTCGCTTCCAGCCGGTCAAAAACCTCAGAGCTCGGCTTCAGCCGACCCGCGTCAGCGTCATCGAGCCCGCGAGCAATCGCGGCGTCCAACGCGGCCAGCCGCACTTCGCGCTCTTGAATCAGCCGCACGCCCTCGCGCAGCACCTCGCTCTTGGAGTGATAGCGACCCGAGGCGACTAGCTTTGTGACAAAGTTTTCAAGGGCTTCGCCTAGATCTGCACTTACCGCCATGCTGCTTCTCCCGCCAGCGCTGGTACTTAATAACTATTATTGAATCCCCTCTGCATCAAGCCGACTCCCGCTGGCCGCCCCCTCCAGCGCCCCCCTCACACCACCCTTTTCCCCGCCTTCTCCGCCACCGCCTTCTGCACAAAATACATCGCCACCAGCGCGACCATGGCCGAGGCGACGACGACGTAGCCGATCCGGTCGAAATGGATCAGGGAGCCGTCGGGGGCTTGCGCGATGATGGCGCCGGCGAGGACCGAGCCGAGGCCGCCGGAAAGCTGCTGCAGCGAGGCGCTGATGGCGCTGAAGGAGCCGCGCTGGGTCTGGTCGGGGATCGCCGACATCAGCGCCTGCGACGGGATCATGCGCGAGAAGATGCCGACGAACATCAGCACGTTGACGAGGATCGCCGTGGTCAGCGTGACGTGGCCGAGATGGGTGTAGATCAGCACCATGATCACCGAGACCACGCTGCCGAACACGAAGGTCGGGTACTTGCCGAAGGCGTCGCTGGCCCGGCCCACAAGCGGCCCCGTGACGATGCTGAACAGGCCGGAGACCAGATAGATCGTCGGCAGATGCGCCATGTCGATGCCGAGATTGTGCACGGTGAAGGCGCTGGAGAACGGCATCAGCATGTAGCCGCCGGTTGCCAGCAACGTCGTGACCGCGAAGGCCAGCGTGTAGCGCGGCTCGACGACCGTCGCGACCAGATGGTGAACCGGATTTTTGTCCTGCTTCAGCTTCAGATGCGCGTCGACCGGCTCCATCGCGAAGGCGATCACGGCGATCGTGACGATCGACAGGCCGACGATCGCAACGAAGCAGACGTGCCAGTTCCAGTGATTGGCGAGAAACAGCCCGGCGGGAATGCCGAGCACCTGGCTCGCGGCGAACGCCGTCTGCACGAAGCCCATCACGCGGCCGCGCAGATGCAGCGGGAACAGGTCGGTGATGATGGCGAGCACGACCGAGCCGATCACGCCGCCGAACAATCCGGTCACGATCCGGCCGAGCAGCAGCACATGGTAGTTCTGCGCGGCCGCGCACAGCAGGGTTCCGAGCGTGAAGCCGACATAGAAGAACAGCAGCAGCCGCTTGCGATCGAAGCGATCGGCAAAGCCGGCGGCCAGAATGCCCGAGAGTCCCGCGCTGAATGCGTAGGCCGACACCGCGACGCCGAACTGGGTCGCCGTGATGTCGAGCGCGGGCATCAGGATGGCGCCGAGCGGCGACATGATGATGAAGTCGAGGATGATCGTGAACTGCGTGAACGCGAGCAGCGCGATGAGGAGCGCCTGGTAGCGCGAGAAGCCGCGCTGGCGTTCCTGCTGGTCGTCGAGAGGCGCGGCGAGCGTCTGTTCGGTCATGGCACCTGGTTCTGGCGAGCGGGAGGGAGATTGGCAGATAGGGTGGACCGGGATGATGTCTACGGGGCGCACGCCAAATGCCCAGCGGGAACACGAAGCTCCCGCCGGGTTGTGGGATCCCTGCAACAGCCGGCTGGACGGGTCGGCTCTGGTATTCCAAGGGCCAGCCGCCCGTTCGGGCCGGATTAAGCCGCCCTTAGCGAATGCTCCCTAGGCTCGCGGGCGTCCATTTCCCTGCTCCCCGGCCCTGAGGGCCGGTCAGTTTGCGGTCAACAGAGCGTTTTCGGATGGAGCAGCCTGCCTGGAGTTACGAATCTGGCGCGACGGAGCCATTGGCACCGTCGGCGGCTGCGCGGACGCTCGTCATCGATCTCGAAGGCGCCCTGCTCCGCTCCGAGCTGCTGATGGAAGCGCTGTTCTCCAGGCCCGCCTTGATGCTGGCCCGGTTCGGCGCGGGCGGACGTCCGGGCATGGCGGCGCTCACGGATATCCTGGCGCAGGCCGAGCTCGACTACGCCCATCTGCCCTACGACTCCGACGTGCTGAACCAGGCGCTGGCGGCGCGGGCGCGGGGCGAGAAGATCTATCTGGTCGCCGGCCGCTTCGCCGCTCATGCCGCCGGCATCGCCGCGCATCTCGGCTTCGATGGTGTCGTGACGCCGGCTGATCTTGCCGCGGGTGACAGGTTGCCGTTCGATCGTGCGTCGATCGAACGCGTCGAGAGCCGAAGCCATCGCCGCGCCAGCCTCAAGACCTGGACGAAGGCGCTGCGCGTCTATCAATACGCCAAGAACACGCTGGTGTTCGTGCCGGCGATCACCGCGCATCAGATGAATCTGCCGACGCTCGGCTACGCGCTGCTGGCGTTCATGGCGTTCTCGGCCTGTGCGTCGGGCGCCTATCTGATGAATGATCTGCTCGACCTCGCCGCGGACCGGCAGCATCCGACCAAGCGTCATCGCGCGTTGGCTGCCGGCGATCTGCCGATCTCCTCGGCGCTGCTCGCGATCCCGGCGCTGTGGCTGTTCGCGCTCGTCGCCAGCCTCTGCATCTCGCCGCTGTTCCTCGGCGTGCTCGGCGCCTATCTCGCCACCACGATCGCCTATTCGCTCGTGCTCAAGCGCAAGATGCTGGTCGACGTCGTCACGCTCGCCGGCCTCTACAGCCTGCGCATCATCGCCGGCGCCGTCGGTGTCGGCGTGGTGCTGTCGGAATGGCTGCTGATCTTCTCGCTGTTCGTGTTCACCTCGCTGGCGCTGATCAAGCGCTTCAGCGAGCTCAGCATGCGCGAGAGCGCCGGCCTCGCCGATCCCTCCAACCGCGACTACAGGATCACCGACCTGCAGATCATTGCCGCGATGGCGGCCGCGAGCGCGATGAACGCGGTGACCGTGTTCTCGCTCTACGTCTCGTCGACGGCGGTGACGCCGCTCTACAGCCGGCCCTGGATGCTGTGGCTGCTCAATCCGCTGCTGCTGTACTGGTTCGGCCGGGCCCTGATGATGGCGCATCGCCGCGAGATGCCCGACGACCCCATTCTCTACGCGTTCCGCGACGGCCCCAGCCGCACCACCGTGGCGGCGATGATCTGCATCATGCTGGCGGCGATCTGAGCTGGCGGCAGCTTGCGCGGCCCGCCGCCAGTGGCTACATCGCGGTCCATCCGATGATCTTATGATGCCGACAGACAGATTCGATTGAGGTTTTGACACGCCATGACCGTACGCCTGCATCGCGGCGACCTGCCCGACCTCACGCGCTACTCCGGAGCGGTGGCGATCGACACCGAGACCATGGGGCTGAACCCGCACCGTGACCGGCTCTGCGTGGTGCAGCTCTCGCCCGGCGACGGCAGCGCCGACGTGGTGCAGATCCCCAAGGGCCACACCGATGCGCCGAACCTGAAGGCGCTCCTGGCCAATCCCGCCATCACCAAGATTTTCCATTTCGCACGGTTCGACGTCGCGGTGCTGTACCAGACCTTCGGCGTCATGACCGGGCCGATTTATTGCACCAAGATTGCCTCGCGCCTGACCCGCACCTACACCGACCGCCATGGCCTCAAGGACCTCGTCCGCGAGGTGCTCAATGTCGATCTCTCCAAGCAGCAGCAGTCCAGCGACTGGGGCTCCGACAGCCTGACCGAGCCGCAGCTCGCTTACGCCGCCTCCGACGTGCTGCATCTGCATGCCCTGCGCGAGCGGCTCGATGCCATGCTGGTCCGGGAGGGCCGCACCGCGCTGGCCAAGGCCTGTTTCGACTTCCTGCCGACCCGCGCCCTGCTCGACCTGCAGGGCTGGGACGAAGAGGACATTTTCGCGCATTCCTGAGCCGTCATCCGGCGGCTAGGCTCGGGTGATCGCCCCGTTTCGGACACTTTCGTGCGGCCTGTCGCGGGCTGCATATTGTGGTGGCGCCGGGTACAATGGCGTGCCTGCTAACCGGACCAGGCGAGCGACAGCTCGGGAGCTCAGGTGAATTCGGCCCAGATTCCAACCTACGACGCCGCGCTTGCGGCGAAGTTTGCCAGCGCGGCGCGCCACAGCCGCCTGGTCCGGATTCTGCGCGTCGCGGTGCCGCTGACGGTGGCCGCGTCCATGGCGGCGATCGTCATCGTCTCGACCTTCCTCAATCCCTTCCAGATCCCGCTGAAGCTCGACTCCGGAAACCTCGTGGTGACAGGCACCAAGATCACGATGGAATCGCCGCATCTGTCCGGCTTCACCCCGGACCAGCGGCCCTACGAGCTCTGGGCCAAGACCGCGACGCAGGACATCACCGACCCCGACCATGTCGATCTCAACGACCTGCGCGCAAAGGTGCTGATGGAGGATCAATCGAGCCTGTTCCTCGATGCCCGCACCGGCCGCTTCGACAACAAGCAGCAGCAGCTCGATCTGCACAAGGATATCTTCCTGCGCACCTCGACCGGCTACGAGGCGCGGCTGAACTCGGCCTTCGTCGACATGGGCAAGGGCACGGTCAGCTCGGATGAGCGCGTCGACGTCAAGCTCACCAACGGCACGCTGACCGCCGATCGGCTGCGCATCACCGAAGGCGGCGACGTCATCCGCTTCGAAGGCAATGTGGTGATGCATCTGGACAAGCTGGACGATCCCGCCGCACAAGCTGCGCCGGTCGAACCGGCGCCGGCGCCACCGCCGGCCAAGTCAAAGAACAAATCGGCCAATTCAAAGTGATTTTCATGACCAGGTCTTTTCCGCGCAACCACACGCGCAACGCCATGCTCAGCGCGGCTGCGCTTGCCGCCATCGTCGTGCTTGCTGCAACTGGCGCCGTATTCGCACAGAGCACGATGCAAGGCGTGCCGAACGCGATGCAGGGTTTCTCGCAGAATCGCGATCAGCCGATCCAGATCGAAGCCGCCTCGCTCGAGATGCGCGACAAGAAGAAGGAGGCGACCTTCTCCGGCAATGTGAAGGTCATCCAGGGCGACACCACCATGACCTCGAAGACGCTGGTGGTGTTTTACGATTCCGGCGGCGGCGACAGCAAGCCGGCCGCGCCGCAGCCTGCGGCGAAGGGCGCCAAGGGCGCGCCGATGCAGTCGTCGACGCCCGGCCCCGGCGGCAGCTCCTCGATCAAGCGGCTGGAGGCGCGCGGCAATGTCGTGGTCACCCAGAAGGACCAGGTGGTGACAGGCGAGACCGCCGTGTTCGACACCAGGACCAATCTCATCACCATGCTCGGCGGTGTGGTCCTGACGCAGTGCAAGAACGTGCTGCGCGGCGACCGTCTGGCGGTCGACATGACGACCGGCGTTTCGCGCGTCGAATCCGACAGCGGCCGGGTGCAGGCCCTGCTGCCGCAGGGGGGCAGCAGTGACTGCGGATCGGGTGGCTCTGGCAAGCCCGCGGCGGCGCCGCTGCAACTGCCCGGGGCCGGTAAAAAGTAAATTCAGGTCACGATTTCAATGGCTTGGACAGGATTCGGTCGATCCGAGGTTGAAGCTTGCCCGGCGAGACTGTATTTACCGCGCAGGGCTTTCGAAGCGGGGTCCGCCGCTTTTCGGGCGTGTTTCACTGGGCATGAGACATCCCTTCATTCATGCTGCGTCGGCGAATCGAGAGGCCGGCGCGCCAGATCGCGCGAACACCGCGCGGGATCACCGTAGAAGGCTAGTAGGCGGGGATGGTCGATCTTTTCAGCATGTTCCGTCGGCGCCCCGCCAAACGCGGCCGGCCAGGATTTGCGCGTGACATCACCTCGCTCGGCGACAGCGTCGGCGGGTTGGTGCCAAGTCCGGTGCCAAGCCCGGTGCGTGATGCTCCGCCGATCGCGCGCGACCAGGCGATCCATGCGCCCGATCCCTATCAGGACGACTATCAAGCCAATTACCAGGCCGAGCCGCCGCGCGCCCAGGCGGAGCATCCGGTCAGGGCAGCCGCCAGGCCGAATGGCTCAGGCGGACCGCAGCTTCTGAAACGGCCGGGCTTCCTGGCTGTGCATAGCGTGGAAAAGAGTTTCGGCAGCCGCCAGGTCGTGCGCGGCGTCAGCATCTATGTGCGGCGCGGCGAAGCGGTCGGCCTGCTCGGCCCGAACGGCGCCGGCAAGACCACCGTGTTCTACATGATCACCGGCCTGATCAAGGCCGATCGCGGCGCGATCGAGCTCGACGGCCACGACGTCACCAAGCTGCCGATGTATCAGCGCGCGCGGCTCGGCATCGGCTATCTGCCGCAGGAAGCCTCGATCTTCCGCGGCCTCACCGTCGAGCAGAACATCCGCGCCGTGCTCGAAGTGGTCGAGCCTTCGCGCAAGAAGCGCGAGCAGCAGCTCGACTCGCTGCTCGACGAATTCAACATCACGCGCCTGCGGAAATCGCCGTCGATCGCGCTGTCGGGCGGTGAGCGCCGCCGCGTCGAGATCGCGCGCGCACTGGCGACGCGTCCGAACTACATGCTGCTCGACGAGCCCTTTGCGGGCATCGATCCGATCGCGGTCGGCGACATTCAGGACCTCGTCCGCCATCTCACCAACCGCGGCATCGGCGTGTTGATCACCGACCACAATGTCCGCGAAACGCTCGGTCTCACCGACCGTGCCTATATCGTCTATGCCGGTGAGATCTTGACGGAGGGCAGCCCGGAGGAGATCGTGGCTGATCCGGATGTTCGCCGGCTTTACCTTGGCGAGGAATTCCGCCTCTAGCCCGTTTTTCGATTTCGTCAAGGCGTATACATCGGGCGCGGACTAGGATAAGCAAAAATCGGACCAACTTTTTGGATCGGTTCTTGCTTCATGGCGCTTACGCAGAGATTAGAGTTCCGGCAATCGCAGTCGCTGGTCATGACGCCGCAGCTGATGCAGGCGATCAAGCTGCTGCAATTGTCCAATCTCGATCTCACGACCTTTGTGGAAGAGGAACTCGAGCGGAACCCCCTGCTGGAGCGGGCCAATGACGAGGCCCCCGGCGGCGAGGCCCCGGCCGAGGCCGGCCAGTTCGGCGATGGCGACGATTCCGGTGGTCAGGGCGAGGGGCACGGCGACGACGGCTTTGGCGGCAGCGGTGACGCCTTCGAGCCGGGCCAGGAAGAATGGATGAGCAAGGATCTCGGCACCCGCGCCGAGATCGAGCAGACCCTGGATACGGGCCTGGACAACGTCTTCTCCGAGGAGCCCGCCGAGGCCGCCGCGCGCAACGCCCAGGATGCCGCGCCGACCACCTATACCGAATGGGGCGGCGGCGCCTCGGGTGACGAAGACTACAATCTCGAAGCTTTTGTCGCGGCTGAGACAACGTTGTCGGACCATCTCGCCGAGCAGCTCTCGGTCGCCTTCACCGGCGCGGCGCAGCGCATGATCGGCCAGTACCTGATCGACCTCGTCGACGAGGCCGGCTATCTGCCGCCCGATCTCGGCCAGGCCGCCGAGCGTCTCGGCGCAACGCAGGCCGACGTCGAGGACGTCCTTGCCGTGCTGCAAAAATTCGATCCCGCCGGTGTCTGCGCACGCAATCTGAGTGAGTGCCTGGCGATCCAGCTCCGCGAGCTCGACCGCTACGATCCCGCGATGCAGGCTTTGGTCGAGCATCTCGATCTTCTCGCCAAGCGTGACATCGCGTCCTTGCGCAAGCTCTGCGGTGTCGACGACGAGGACATCGCCGACATGATCGGCGAGATCCGCCGCCTCAATCCCAAGCCCGGCATGAAGTTCGGCTCGGCGCGGCTCCAGACCATGGTGCCCGACGTCTATGTCCGTCCGGGTCCGGACGGCGGCTGGCATGTCGAGCTCAACAGTGACACCTTGCCGCGCGTGCTGGTCAACCAGACCTACTATTCCGAGCTATCCAAGAAGATCGGCAAGGACGGCGACAAGTCCTACTTCACCGACGCGTTGCAGAACGCGACCTGGCTGGTGCGCGCGCTCGACCAGCGCGCCCGTACCATCCTGAAAGTTGCAACCGAGATCGTTCGCCAGCAGGACGGCTTCTTCACGCATGGCGTTGCGCATCTGCGGCCGCTGAATCTGAAGGCCGTCGCGGACGCCATCCAGATGCATGAATCCACGGTGTCGCGCGTCACCGCCAACAAATACATGGCGACAAATCGCGGCACATTCGAATTGAAATATTTCTTCACGGCCTCGATTGCCTCGGCCGACGGCGGCGAGGCGCATTCGGCCGAAGCCGTGCGTCACCACATCAAGCAGCTGATCGATTCGGAGGAGCCGTCCGCGATCCTGTCGGATGATACCATCGTGGAACGTTTGCGCGCTTCGGGCATTGATATCGCCCGCCGCACGGTCGCGAAGTATCGCGAAGCCATGCGCATTCCGTCCTCGGTGCAACGCCGCCGCGATAAGCAGAGCGCTCTTGGTAACGTCCTCTCTACCGCACTGTCGGATCGCTCCCGCAACACCGAACCGGCCTGATTGCGCTGGCGCGAAATCGCGCTACTCTCATCCCCCCACCGCGACCGATCCAAGCTGGGCAACCAAGCGAGGCATCACATGACTCTTCGGATTTCGGGCAAGAGCGTCAGCGTCGGCGAGGCCCTGCGTGGCCGCGTGACCGACCGGACTGAAGAGGTCCTGCGCAAATATTTCGACGGCAATTATTCCGGCCACATCACGCTGTCCAAGGACGGCTTCGGCTTCCGAACCGATTGCGCGCTGCATCTCGATTCGGGAATTACGCTGGAGGCCGATTCGAACGCTCAGGACGCCTATGCCAGCGCCGACCAGGCGCTGATCATGATCGAGAAGCGCCTCAAGCGTTACAAGAGCCGGCTGAAGGACCGCTCGGCCCGCAAGGCCCATGTCGCCTCCGCTGCGCTGGCCGCGCTCGATGCCACCAGCTACGTGCTGGAAGCCCCGGGCGAGGGCGAGGACGACGATGAGGTCACCGGCTACAGCCCGGTGATCATCGCCGAGGCCACGACGTCCCTGAAACAGCTCTCGGTCAGCGAGGCCGTCATGGAACTCGACCTCAGCGGGGCACCCTGCCTGGTATTCCAGCACGGCTCCAGCGGACGGGTGAACATCATCTACCGCCGGGCCGACGGCAATGTCGGCTGGATCGACCCGCCGGGCGCGAAACCGGACGGCAATGCGGGTGGTTAGGGCCGGAACCGGCCCCGTACGACCCGCAGCCCTTAACAATGACCGGGGCAAAGCCGCACGCAGGAGTTGGCACCGGGATTGCGTTGGAGTAGAAGCGCCCCACATCAGGGCTTGGCTGGGCTTGGGCTAAGTCCCCCTCCTGCTTCACCTTCTTGACGCCGGCCGGGCTCGGTTCACTGAGCAGGCCAATTCGGAACCTGACGGTTTAATTCACCTCGGAAGACGTTCATGCCGATTACCGATCTGGTCGCGCCCGAGGCGATTCTCCCGGCATTGAAGGTCAACAGCAAGAAACAGGCTTTGCAGGAGCTTGCGGCGAAGGCCGCCGAGCTGACCGGGCAGAACGAGCGCTCGGTGTTCGAGGTGCTGCTGCAGCGTGAGAAACTCGGCACCACTGCGGTCGGCTACGGCGTCGCCATTCCCCACGGCAAGCTGCCCAAGCTCGAGAAGATCTTCGGCCTGTTCGCGCGTCTCGATCGCCCGATCGATTTCGAGGCGATGGACGGCCAGCCGGTCGATCTCGTCTTCCTGCTGCTCGCCCCCGAAGGCGCCGGTGCCGATCACCTCAAGGCCCTCGCCCGCATCGCTCGCCTGCTGCGCGACCAGGACATCGCCAAGAAGCTGCGCGCCTCGCGCGATGCCCAGGCGATCTATTCGGTGCTCGCGCTGCCGCCGGCGACCGCGGCCTGATCTTTCAGCCATTGCCGACTGGCGAGAATGCGAGCGTTGCAACGCGCTCTCGTGCCCCGGACGCAGCGCAACGCGTCTTCAGCGGTGCGCTGCAGAGCCGGGGCCCATGTCTCCACAATGTCCGTGTTGCTTTCTGGGTCCCGGCTCTGCGCAGCAGCGTTGCACGCTGCAGCGCGTCCGGGACACGAGAGCTGAGCACGCTGCCGCCTCACACTCCGTCATTGCGAGCGAAGCGAAGCAATCCAGAATCTCTCCGCGGAGGGATTCTGGATTGCTTCGTCGCTTCGCTCCTCGCAATTCCGCTGCGGAAACGTCATCGCTACAAATCAAAACGGGCACGCCTTCGTTCGAAGGCATGCCCGTCAAAACTTCATTCGTGCGACGCGCGTGCGCTCAGTGCACGCTGACGGCTTGCAGCTCGTTGCTCCAGGCGTTGGCGATTGCGGCTTCGCGGCTGTCGGTCAACATGATCGGCGTGCCGTCGGCGGCGTGGAGCGCGAAAAGCTTGAGGCCCGGCGCGATTTGCGGGGCTTCGGGAAACAGGCCCGGCACGTCTTCGGAGCGGATCTGCTTCACATAGGCGATGTGACCTTCGCCGAGGGTTGCCAGCGTCTCGGGCGAGACGTTCTTGGCTTCGTATTCGAACGCAACGTGACCTTCACTCATGGTCTCGACTCCTCTGGAACACTAAGCGGTCGAGTCCGCTACTCGTTCCATTATTCGTGCTCATTGATAGCGATTGTCTTAACGATCCTCTCCGGTTCTGGCCGGGCGAGGTCGATCGACAACAACCCGTTCTTCAGATCCGCACCCAGCACCAGCATCCCCTCCGCCAGCACGAAGGTGCGCTGGAAGTGGCGCGCGGCGATGCCGCGATGGATGTATTGCCGGGTCTTGTCGTCCTGCTGCCGCCCGCGGATCACGAGCTGGTTTTCCTCAATGGTTACATCGAGTTGGTCGCGGGTGAATCCGGCGACCGCCAGCGTGATGCGCAAACGCTCGGGCTGGCCGTCCGACCGGTCGCACCTCTCGATATTGTAGGGAGGGTAGCCGTCGGCGCCTTTGACGACGCGGTCGAGCACGCGCTCGATCTCGTCGAAGCCCAGAAGGAACGGGCTGGATAACGTGGGAACACGAGACATAGTTTACAAAGTCCTTTCGAAGCGACTTTGATGTTTCAGGGCCCGGAAGCGGCGCCCCTTGGTCAACAATATGGTCATATCCCTGAGTGGGTTCAAGCACGTAGCGGGTGCCCTGTGGATGGGGCATGCCCGGTCGCCCGCGTCATTCTGCCGTCGTTAACGTGTCAGCTATGTCTCCGAACACCCGTTCGGAGCGTTGAGACGACAAGCTTCGGCAGGACGATTTTTCGCGGCGAATTTTCCCAATAGAAACAGACCCCCTTCTACTGTGCATGGGGTTGTTTTCGCCCTTTTTGCTTGATCGGCCGTTCCGGAGCCGCTCAGGCCTCGATCCGCGTCCGTCCGTCGCCGCTGAACAAATGCAGCTTCGGCCGCACGGCGGCGACGCGGATCCTCGCGCCGATGGCGGGAGCCTCGGTTCCGGGGATGCGGACGATGATCTCGCCAGGCGGCAGCTCGCCCGGGGTGGCGGCGACGCGCTGCTCGTCCTGGGCGCGTGAACCATAGACGAAGGTCTCGGCGCCGACGCGCTCGATCGCTTCGACGGTGAGCGGCAGCGCAACGCCGCCGGCGGGCGTCTGGTCGGTGATCACAAAGTCTTCCGGGCGGATGCCGAGGATGCCGGCTTCGCTGGCGGTGCCACCGAGCTGCGATTTGATTTCATCTGCGCGCGTCGACATCAAATTCATCGGGGGAGCGCCGATGAAGGAGGCGACGAAGGTCGTCGCCGGCTTCTCGTAGATTGCGAGCGGATTGCCGACCTGCTCGACCTGGCCGCCGTTCATCACCACGAGAATGTCGGCGAGTGTCATCGCCTCGAGCTGGTCGTGGGTGACGTAGATCGACGTCGTGTTGAGCCGGCGCTGCAATTTGCGGATCTCGACGCGCATCGCGATCCGCAGCTTTGCGTCGAGGTTCGAGAGCGGCTCGTCGAACAGGAACACTTTTGGCTGGCGCACGATGGCGCGGCCCATGGCGACGCGCTGGCGCTGGCCGCCGGAGAGCTGGCGCGGCTTGCGCTCCAGCATCGGCGTGAGCTCGAGCACGCGCGCGGCTTCCGCGACGCGGGTCTTGACCTCGGCCTCCGCCATGCCGCGGTTGCGCAGGCCGTAGGCCATGTTGTTGAAGACGCTCATATGCGGATAGAGCGCGTAGTTCTGGAACACCATCGCGATGTCGCGATCGGCGGGCTCGATCTGGTTGACGACGCGGCCGCCGATGTCGATCTCGCCGCCGGTGACGGTCTCCAGGCCTGCGACCATGCGCAGCAGCGTGGACTTGCCGCAGCCGGAGGGGCCGACCAGCACGCAGAACTGGCCGTCGGCGACGTCGACGTTGACGCCTTTGATTGCCTCGAAGCCGCCCGTGTAGGTCTTGCGGACGTTGCGCAAGGTGACGTTAGCCATTGAAACTCACTTTTCGGTCTCGACCAGACCGCGCACGAACAATTTCTGCATGACGACGACGACGAACACCGGCGGCAGCATCGCCAGCACGGCGGTCGCCATCACGATCGGCCATTCCGTCAGCGCGTCGGTGGTGGTGATCATCTTGCGGATGCCGACCTGGATGGTCTGCATGTCGTCGCGCGTGGTGATCAGCAGCGGCCAGAGATATTGATTCCAGCCGAGGATGAAGAGGATCACGAACAGCGCCGCCATGTTGGTGCGCGACAGCGGCAGCAGCGTGTCCCAGAAGAAGCGCAAGGGGCCGGCGCCGTCGATGCGTGAGGCCTCCAGCAACTCGTCCGGCACGGTCATGAAGAACTGCCGGAACAGCAGCGTCGCGGTGGCGGATGCGATCAGCGGCAGCGCAAGGCCCGCATAGCTATCGAGCATGTGCAGGTCGGCGACGATCTTGTAGGTCGGATAGATGCGCACCTCGACCGGCAGCATCAGGGTGATGAAGATGATCCAGAAGATCGACATCCGGAACGGAAAGCGGAAATACACGATCGCATAGGCCGAGATGATCGAGATCGCGATCTTGCCGATCGCGATCGCCAGCGCCATCACCAGCGAGTTCAGCATCATGTTGCCGACCGGCTCGCGGGTCGAGCCGCTCGTGCCGACGAAGATGGTCTGGTAGTAGACCTCGAAGAAGTGGCCGCCGGGCAGCAGCGACATCTGGCCGTTGGCGATCAGCGCGTTGTCCTGGGTCGAGGCGACGATGGCGATGTAGACCGGGAACGCGACGATCGCGATCCCGATCCACAGGATGAAATGGGCGACGTAGCGCCGGAAGCCCTCTTCCTCGACCATCAGTAGGTCACCTTGCGTTCGACGAAGCGGAACTGGATTCCGGTGAGCACGATGACGAGGATCATCAGGATCACCGATTGCGCCGCCGAACTGCCGAGATTGCCGCCGAGCAGGCCGTCGGAATAGACCTTGTAGACCAGCGTGACCGTCGACGTTCCCGGACCGCCGCGGGTCATGGTGTCGATGATGCCGAACGTGTCGAAGAAGGCGTAGACGATGTTGACGACCAGCAGGAAGAAGATGGTCGGCGACAGCAGCGGGAAGGTCACGGTCCAGAACCGGCGCATCGGGCGCGCGCCGTCGATCGCGGCAGCCTCGAACACACTTTTCGGGATCGCCTGCAGGCCGGCGAGGAAGAACAGGAAATTGTAGGAGATCTGTTTCCACGCGGCGGCGAGGATGATCAGCGCTGCGGCCTGATCGCCGTCGAGCAGCGGATTCCAGTCGACCCCCAGCGCGCGCAGATAACGCGCGAGCACGCCGAGCGAGGGATGCAGCATGAAGATCCAGAGCACGCCGACCACGGGCGGCGCCACCGCATAGGGCCAGATCAGCAGCGTGCGATAAAGCATCGAGCCGCGCAGCGGCTTGTCGGCCATGACGGCGAGCAGCAGCGCGAAGGACAGCGACAGGATTGCGATCGCGAACGAGAAGACGAACGTCCGGACGACCGCTTCGAAATAGGCGGGGTCCTTGAGCAGCTCGATGTAATTGTCGAACCAGACGAAGGTGGTGGACAGGCCGAAGGCGTCCTGGAGCAGGAAGGACTGGATCACCGCCTGCAGGGCCGGCCAGTAGAAGAAAATCAGGACGATCGCGAGTTGCGGGGCAACCAGCGCGTAGGGCAACAGCTTTGACTGGAAAATGGCTTGCTTTTGCATGATGCCGGGTGAGCGGCAGGCCGGGTGACCGGCCCGCCGCTCATCGCCTTACTTGACGGCAGTCTTTTCGAACTGGCGCAACATCGTGTTGCCGCGTTCGACGGCGGCATCGAGCGCCTGCTTGGCGGTCTTCTTGCCGGCCAGCGCCTGCTCGATCTCTTCCGACCAGACGTCACGCAGCTGAACCATGTTGCCGAGGCGCAGGCCGCGAGAGTTCTCGGTCGGCTCCTTGTTGGTCAGCTCGAGCAGCGGGGTCTCGAGATAGGGCTGATCCTTGTAGAAGCCCTCGGCCTTGGCCTTCTCATAGGCCGCCTTGGTGATCGGCAGATAGCCCGACGCCTTGTGGATGTAGACTTGGCGATCGGTGTCCGAGAGGAAGGTCAGGAATTTCGCGACGCCCTTGTATTCCTCAGCCGACTTGCCGCCCATGACCCAGAGCGAAGCGCCGCCGATGATCGAGTTCTGCGGCGCGCCCTTGACGTCCGGATAGTACGGCATCGGCACGGCGTTGAAGTTGAACTTGGCCTGCGCCTTGACGTTGCCGAAGAACGCCGACGAGGTCAGGTAGATCGCGCACTCGCCCGAGGTGAAGCGGCCTTCACCGGTGTTGGTACGGCCGGCGTAGTCGTAGACCTTGGTCTTCTGCAACTCGACCAGGGTCTCGAGGTGCTTGACCTGGAGCGGTCCGTTGAACTCGAGCACGGTGTCGAAGCCGTCGAGGCCGTTGGCCTTGCTGGCGAGCGGCACGTTGTGCCAGGCCGAGAGCTGCTCAAGATTGACCCAGGTGACCCAGGAGCCGGAGAAGCCGCAGGTGTCGTGACCGGCAGCCTTCAGCTTCTTGCCGGCCTCGAACACTTCGGGCCAGGTCTTGGGAATCTCGACATTCGCCTTCTTCAGCTCGTCGAGATTGACCCACATGACGGTGGACGACGAGTTGAAGGGGAACGACAGCATCTCGCCCTTCGAGGTCGAGTAGTAGCCGGTGATCGCGGGCAGATAGATCTTGGGATCGAACTTCTCGCCGGCTTCGGCCATCAGCTTGTAGACCGGCTTCACGGCGCCGGTCGCAGCCATCATGGTCGCGGTGCCGACTTCGAACACCTGCATGATGTGCGGGGCGTTGCCGGCGCGGAACGCCGCGATGCCGGCGTTCATCGTGTCGGGGTAGTTGCCCTTGTAGGTCGGGATGACCTTGTAGTCGGTCTGCGACGCGTTGAAGTCGTTGGCGAGCTTGACGATGACGTCGTTGTTGGCGCCGGTCATCGCGTGCCACCACTGGATTTCAGTCACGGCCAGGGCCGGCGAAGCGCCCATGCCGACCGTGATTGCAAATGCAGCAGCCGCTCCAAAATGTCGAAGAGCCATCAAGTAAACCTCCCTTGGCCGTCAAAAAGAAGCGCTTGCGCTAGCAGCGCCATATGACGTTCACATGACTGTGTAAGCGGGAGAAACGAAAGCAGCAAGCGCTGCCCAAAGGGAAGCCGTCAAATAGGCGAATGCGACGCGGGCAGCCTCCTCCGTTCGCAGTGCACACCTGCGTGCCTGCGCCGCACTGCGGCATCGGTTGTTGGAGGAGGCGAGGGCCCCTAGCGCTTGCGCTCGGGGCCGCAGACCGTGCCTTTCTCGACCATCGCGTCGATCTCGGCCTTGGAGTACCCGAACTCGCCCAGCACCTCCGCCGAGTGCTGGCTGAATTTCGGCGGTAGTCGGCGCAGGCTCGGCTTGCTGCGATCGAGCCGGATCGGCGAGGCCACGCCCTTGTACCAGTCCTTCTCGATGACATCGCCGCGGGCGATGGTGTGCGGGTTGGTCAACGCCTGGTCGATCTTCTGCACCGGGCCTGCGGGCAGGCCTGCCGCAAGCAGGCGATTGCACAGCGGCTCGGCCTCGTGCTGGCTGAACACGGCGGCAAGTTCCGCGCGCAGCGCCTCGCGATTGGCGATGCGGTCCTTGTTGCGGGCAAAGCGCGGATCGGTGCCGAGCTCGGGCTTGCCGATCTCCTTGGCGAGCTTGCGGAAGGTGCCGTCATTGCCGACGCCGATGAAGATGTTGTCGGTTTTCGTCGGGAAGATCGCGTAGGGCACGAGGTTGGGATGCTCGTTGCCGGTGAGGCCGGGCGGCTTGCCGTGCATGAAATAATTCGCGGTGTGCGGATGCATGATGGCAAGGCCGGTCTCGTACAGCGTCGTCTCCAGGAACTGGCCCTTGCCCGAGCGCTGCCGCTCCGACAGCGCCATCAGGATGCCGATCGCCGCGTAAAGACCGGTGGTGATGTCGACCAGCGGCACGCCGATCCGCATCGGCCCGCTCTCGGGCGAGCCGGTCGCCGCGATCATGCCGGTCATGGCCTGGATGATGGCGTCATAGCCGGGATTGCCGCCGCGCGGGCCGTCGGCGCCGAAGCCGCAGATCCGGCAATGCACGAGGCGTGGGAATTTCTTGCTGAGAACGTCATTGCCGATGCCCCATTTCTCCAGCGTGCCCGGCTTGAAATTCTCGATCAGGACGTCGGCCGTCTCCAGCATCTTCAGCAGCACGACGCGGCCGCCCTCGGAGGCGAGGTCGAGGCCGATCGAGCGCTTGTTGCGGTTGATGCCGATGAAATAGGCGGCGTCGTCGTCGTGGAAGGGAGGGCCCCAGTCGCGCACCTCGTCGCCGGCGGGCGGCTCGACCTTGATCACGTCGGCGCCGTGGTCGGCAAGGATCTGGGTGCAGTAGGGACCGCCGAGCACGCGCGTGAGATCGATGACGCGCAGCCCGCTCATTGCGCCCAAAACGGCTTCAGTCATTCCGTCGCTTCCCCTGTGTCGATATTTGACCACAGGCCTAGCGAGGTTCGGACGCGCCAGCAATGGCTTGTCGCGTGGAGGCGTATGCGTCGCGGCGACATACCACGGTATGGGAAATCAAACGGAAGCGGCCGGCCCGAGGGGGATCTCGGGCCAGCCAATTCGCCCTGGATCAGACGACCGTCAGGCGAACGTCGACATTGCCGCGCGTGGCATTGGAGTAGGGGCATACCTGGTGGGCCTTCGCGACCAGCGCTTCGGCCTCGGCGCGGTCGAGGCCCGGCAGCGAGACGGCGAGGTCGATGTCGAGACCGAAGCCGCCTTCCGAGCGCGGGCCGATGCCGACGGTTGAGGTGACGGAGGCGTCAGCCGGAACCTTGGGGCCGCCCTGCGAGGCCACGAACTTCATCGCGCCGATGAAGCAGGCGGCATAGCCGGCCGCGAACAGCTGCTCGGGATTGTTGCCGGCGCCACCACCGCCGCCGAGCTCCTTCGGCGTGGTGAGCTTGACGTCGAGCGCGCCGTCGAGGGTCGCAGCATGGCCGTCACGGCCGCCGGTGGCCTTTGCGCTGGTCTTGTAGAGGACGTTCACTGACATTTTCGTCTCCTCGGGGGTCTTCGGGTTGGGGTGAGCTCTATATCGCAAACAATTAGATTGTGCGCAATTGATATTTGCATGCCTCACATTTAATTGTTCGCAATTGAATGTGCCGGCAGCCGGCCCCAGAATGGGAGAAACGCACGAGATTCTCTATGGCCCGGAAATTATCGACCCTCGATCCGCAACGCCTCGACAACCAGATCTGCTTCGCGGTCTATTCGGCCGCGCATGCCTTCAACCGCGTCTACAAGCCGCTGCTCGACCGCCTCGGCCTGACCTATCCGCAATATCTGGTCATGCTGGTGCTGTGGGAGCGCGACGACGTGCCGGTGAAGGATATCGGCGAGAAGCTGTTCCTGGATTCGGGCACGCTGACGCCGCTCTTGAAACGGCTCGAGGCCGCCCATCTGGTCAGGCGCACGCGTAGCAGCGAGGACGAGCGCCAGGTGCTGATCGCCCTGACCCCGCAAGGCCATGCATTGAAGGAGAAAGCGCGCAGCGTCCCGCAATCGATCCTGGCGGCGTCGGATTGCTCGGTGTCGGAGCTGGTCGCGATGAAAGACGAGATCGTCGCGTTGCGGGATCGGCTGAATGCGGTGATCGGGGAGTAGGGGGTTAGAGGCGCGATCAAAAATGCTTCTTTGCGAACGCGCGCCCTGAGCCAGATTTCAAATATCGCTCGAACGCGACAGCGCGTGCTGCATCATCAAACGCGAAATAGGTCCGTATTCGCCAGGGCCCGTATTTTGAAGTGTGCGGTACCTCGCCCGCGTTGTGCTTCGCTAAGCGAGCCCGCAAGTCGTCCGTGATGCCGACGTAGAAGTGCTCGGAATCGAGACTTTCGAGGATATAGACGTATTTCATTCTGCTTCCTCCCCCACGGGTAGGATAGCAGCATCGAGACACGTTTAGGGTGTTGCTTCCGTCTATAGCTGCGACGACGTGGATGTCGATCCCAGTCCGCCTTCGCCCTTCGGGCTATGGCGGGACAGCCTTCGCTCACTTCGCTACGAGGGACTTCCCCAGGCTTGCCCAGCCGTAGCTCGCGAAGCGAGCGAAGGCTGGTGGAGCCAGGCGGGATCGAACCGCCGACCTCTTGCATGCCATGCAAGCGCTCTCCCAGCTGAGCTATGGCCCCTTAGTCCTTAACCGGGTGAACCTGGTTGATCACCCCTGGACCGGCGAGCCTTTCGACTCGCGCGGTGCACCCTTTTTCACAGATCAGGACTGATCTCAAGTCTCTTCATCACCTCCGACATCACCAATGATGTCGGTTACGTCCTCATCGCCCTCTTCTTCGTCGGCAATGAAGGTCGAATCATCGTCATCGTCGTCGTCGAGGGTCTCGTCGACCTCGATATCGTCCTCCGATTCGGGCACGGCGGCCTTGACCTTGCCGGTGTTCTCCTCGGCATCGGCCTCCTCGAGCGAGACCTCTTCGACCTCTGCCGGCTCCGGCGCGGTATCCGCAGCTGCGGTGTGCCGGGCTTCGGCGCCGCGGGGGACGCGAGCGGGCGCCACCGGGGCGATCGGCACGACTTCGCCGGTATAGGGCGAGATCACCGGATTCTTGTTGAGGTCGTAGAACTTCTTGCCCGTGGTCGGGCAAATACGTTTGGTTCCGAGTTCGGACTTGGCCACGGCAGGAATCCTGGGAATGTCTGAAAAGCGGTGTTTCACTTGGCTAGTTGGCGGCCCGCTGTCAATAGCGCATTACGGGAGAACGACATGCCCGTGACGGGACGCAGACCATGTGGTACCTGCGCCCCAGCCCCCTTTAAGGGGCATCCAAGGACATAATCGTGACCCATTCCGACCAACCGAGGCCGCTCCGGTCGCGCGCCAGTGGTCCCCTGACCGGGAAAGTACGGGTGCCCGGGGACAAGTCGATCTCCCACCGCGCCCTCATCCTGGGCGCGCTCGCGGTCGGCGAGACCCGGATTTCGGGCCTGCTGGAGGGCGAGGACGTCCTCAACACCGCCAAATCCATGCAGGCGCTCGGCGCCAGGGTCGAACGCACCGGCGATTTCGCCTGGAAGGTCAATGGCGTCGGGGTCGGCGGCTTCGCCCAGCCCAAGGCGGCGCTGGATTTTGGCAATTCCGGCACCGGCTGCCGGCTGGTCATGGGCGCCGTCGCCGGCTGCCCGATCTCGGCGGTGTTCGACGGTGACGCCTCGCTGCGCAGCCGCCCGATGCGCCGGATCCTCGACCCGCTCGAAAAGATGGGGGCGAAGGTCGTCTCCGGCGGCGAGGGCGGCCGTCTGCCGCTGACCGTGCAGGGCGCGCGCGATCCGCTGCCGATCACCTACAAGACCCCCGTTGCCTCGGCCCAGATCAAGTCGGCGGTGCTGCTGGCGGGCCTCTCTGCGCCGGGCATGACCACTGTGATCGAGAGCGAGGCGAGCCGCGACCACACCGAACTGATGCTCAAGCATTTCGGCGCCGACATTACCTCGGTGCCGGAAGGTCAGCATGGCCGCCGCATCACGCTGGTGGGCCAGCCTGAGCTGCATGGCGCGAACGTCGTGGTGCCCGCCGATCCTTCTTCGGCCGCGTTCCCGATCGTTGCAGCGCTGATCGTCGAGGGCTCGGATGTCGTGCTGTCCGACGTCATGACCAATCCGCTGCGCACCGGCCTGTTCACGACGCTGCGCGAGATGGGCGCTTCGATCGAGGAAAGCGAAGTCCGCGGCGATGCCGGCGAGCCGATGGCGCAGTTGCGCGTGCGCGCCTCAAAGCTGCGCGGCGTCGAAGTGCCGCCGGAGCGCGCGCCGTCGATGATTGACGAATATCTGGTGCTGGCGGTGGCTGCGTCCTTCGCCGAAGGTACCACCATCATGCGCGGCCTGCAGGAACTGCGCGTCAAGGAGTCCGACCGCCTCGAGGCCACCGCCGATATGCTGCGCGTCAACGGCGTGAAGGTCACGGTCTCCGGCGACGATCTGATCGTCGAGGGCCGCGGTCATGTCCCGGGCGGCGGCACTGTCGCGACCCACATGGACCATCGCATCGCGATGTCCGCGCTGGTGATGGGCTGCGCCTCCGACCAGCCCGTGACCGTCGACGACACCGCCTTCATCGCCACCAGTTTCCCGGACTTCATTCCGATGATGCGGTCGCTGGGGGCCGAGTTTTCATGAGGCCGCGGCCATGAGCGCAGCCCTCGACCGCGATGCCTTGCTGGACGCTTTCGATTCGATCGGCCGTGCTGCGGCCGCCGCCGGAACCAAGCTTCAGATCGCGGTCTACGGCGGCTCTGCCCTCATGCTCGCCAGCAATTTCCGCTTTGCTACGGAAGACGTCGACGTATCGAAGCTCGAGCACCCACTGCCGGATTGGCTGACGAGGACAACAACCGAAATTGCCGCGAGGAATGGGTGGGATGCCGACTGGTTCAACGATCAGGTCGCATTTCATCTCAGTCCGTTGGCGGATCGCGCCGCGGATCATCTCGAATTCGGCACTTTCCCACGTGACGGCACGCCCCCAGGGCTTGAGGTGTCAGTGCCCTCTGCTGCATATCTTCTGGCCTTGAAATTGAAGGCGTTCCGCATCACGGATCCCGTTCGCGGGGAGACGGAGCGGCTGGATATCTTGAACTTGATGAAAGTCGTTGGAATCTCGACCGTCGAGGAAGCCATCGCTCTGCTAGGCCGGTATTTTCCGGTGAGCGCGGCCTCTTCGGAGAAGCAACGCTTCCTGCTGAAAAATATGGATCTCGGGGGAGGAGCGGATGCGCCCGAATACGCTCGCTGAAGCCGTCGACCGCATTCGCGCCGGCGCGCCGCAGGACGCGACCTTGGCCGAATTCATAGACACGTTCGATCTGGCCGGGACGAGCCTCGCTCAATTCGAGACGATCGAGGACGAGCCGGCGCTGACGCTGAACGAACGGCTCGATGCCCTGGTCGGTGCGATCGCAGAATATCTGGCAAAGCAACGCCGTCTTGGCCGGGTGCCGGCCTGGGTCTGTGATCCGGCCCGCCGTCTTGCCGAGCCATGGTTCACCGCATCGGCCCCGTCCGACGCGATGCGCGAATATCTCACTTTTGCGAGCCCCGCGGAGTTCGCGTCTCGCAACATCTTTACCGAAGAGCGGCCACTGCGACGTGCGCGCGGGCCGCAGACAGCCAAGGTTTGAGTGAAATGATCATCGCCATCGACGGGCCCGCGGCCTCGGGCAAGGGCACGCTCGGCAAGCGGCTCGCCCATCATTACGGCTATCGTCATCTCGATACCGGTGTGATCTACCGCGCCGTCGCCTACGCCTTGATGCAGTCGGGCCATGATCTCAGCGACGAGGCCGCGGCGGTCGCTGCGGCGCTGGAACTTGATCCCGAAAAATTCGGCAATCCCGCCCTGAAGACCCAGGAGGCCGGCGAGGGCGCCTCCATCGTGTCTGCGATCCCGAGGGTTCGCGAGGTCCTGGTCAATTTCCAGCGGCAATTCGCCGCCGATCCCCCCGGCGCGGTACTGGACGGCCGCGACATTGGAACCGTGATCTGCCCGCATGCCGATGTGAAGATCTTCGTCGTCGCCGACCCCAAGGTCCGTGCCCGCCGCCGCACCATGGAGGCCAAGGCGCGCGGCGAGGAGGCGGACGAGGCGGCGGTGCTCGCCGACATCATCCGGCGCGACGAACGCGACAAGAACCGGCCGATCGCGCCTTTAAAGCCAGCCGCGGATGCTTACTTGCTAGATAACTCCCAACTGGATATAGAAGGCGGCGTCCGGGCCGCCATCGACATTATCGAGGCCGTCCGAGCGGGCCGGTCGCGGGGTTAAGCCGCAGCCGTCATTGGAGGAAGCGCCCGCTCCCGCTCTTTGATGTCGATACCTTCGGTCCCTGTTTTGGGACCGGCGCGATCCAGGCTCCGGACCTAAGATTTTCACGTATCGAACGCGCGGGCCCTGCCGGCCCGCTTCCGCTGTTCTGGTCTTTCGGCCGGAGCAGCGAGCGGTCGCTCGAAGGTTTTGCGGACCTTCCGACACTGCGCGTGCGATGCGCCCATGAACCCAACGGCCGGCAAGACATCCGCAACTGGAGAACAAATGGCTTCGATTTCTGCTGATACCTATAGCCCGTCGCGTGACGATTTCGCCGCGATGCTCGACGAGTCCTTCGCAGGTGGCAACCTGCAGGAGAGCTCCGTCGTCAAGGGCAAGGTGGTTGCAATTGAAAAGGACATGGCCGTCATCGACGTCGGCCTGAAGACCGAGGGCCGCGTTGCCCTTCGTGAATTTTCCGGCCCCGGCCGTGACAGCGAGCTCAAGGTCGGCGACGAGGTGGAAGTGTTCCTCGATCGCATCGAGAACGCCCTCGGCGAAGCCGTGCTGTCGCGCGACAAGGCGCGCCGCGAAGAGAGCTGGGGCAAGCTCGAGAAGGCCTTCCAGAACAACGAGAAGGTCAACGGCGTCATCTTCAACCAGGTCAAGGGCGGCTTCACCGTCGACCTCGACGGCGCCGTGGCGTTCCTGCCGCGCTCGCAGGTCGACATCCGTCCGATCCGCGACGTTGCGCCGCTGATGAACAACTCGCAGCCGTTCCAGATCCTCAAGATGGACCGCCGCCGCGGCAACATCGTCGTGTCCCGCCGCACGGTTCTCGAAGAGACCCGCGCCGAGCAGCGCCAGGAGCTGGTGCAGAACCTCGAAGAGGGTCAGGTCATCGACGGCGTGGTCAAGAACATCACCGATTACGGTGCGTTCGTTGATCTCGGCGGCATCGACGGCCTGCTGCACGTCACCGACATCGCGTGGCGCCGCGTCAACCATCCGACCGAGGTGCTCTCGATCGGCCAGACCGTGAAGGTCAAGATCATCAAGATCAACCACGAGACGCACCGCATCTCGCTGGGCATGAAGCAGCTGCTGGACGATCCGTGGCAGGGCATCGAAGCCAAGTACCCGCTGGGTGCCCGCTTCACCGGCCGCGTCACCAACATCACCGACTACGGTGCGTTCGTCGAGCTCGAGCCGGGCATCGAAGGCCTGATCCACGTCTCCGAGATGTCGTGGACCAAGAAGAACATGCACCCCGGCAAGATCGTGTCGACCTCGCAGGAAGTCGACGTGCAGGTGCTGGAAGTCGATTCCGTCAAGCGCCGCATCTCGCTCGGCCTCAAGCAGACCATGCGCAACCCGTGGGAGGTCTTCGTCGAAGGTCACCCGACCGGTTCGGTGGTCGAGGGCGAGGTCAAGAACAAGACCGAGTTCGGTCTGTTCCTGGGCCTCGAGGGCGACGTCGACGGCATGGTCCATCTCTCCGACCTCGACTGGAAGCTTCCGGGCGAGCAGGTGATCGACAACTACAAGAAGGGCGACATGGTGAAGGCCGTGGTGCTCGATGTGGACGTCGAGAAGGAGCGTATCTCGCTCGGCATCAAGCAGCTCGAAGGCGACCCCTTCGCCGAGCCGGGCGATGTCAAGAAGGGCGCGGTCGTGACCTGCGAAGTGCTCGAAGTGAAGGAGAGCGGCATCGAGGTGAAGATCGCCGGTACCGACTTCTCCACCTTCATCAAGCGCTCGGAGCTCGCGCGTGACCGCAACGACCAGCGTGCCGAACGCTTCGCCGTCGGCGAGAAGGTCGATGCCCGCGTGATCCAGTTCGACAAGAAGGCCCGCAAGGTCCAGGTGTCGATCAAGGCGCTCGAAGTCGCCGAAGAGAAGGAAGCCATCGCGCAGTACGGCTCCTCGGATTCGGGTGCGACGCTCGGCGACATCCTGGGCACCGCGCTCAAGAACCGCGACAACAAGTAAGCGAAACGTTCGTTTTGCTGACATGGAAGCCCCGGCGAAAGCCGGGGCTTTTTTGTTTTGTCTGTAGCTCGGATGGAGCGCAGCGAAATCCGGGGCCTTGTTGCCGCAATCGAAGGCGGTCCCGGATTGCGCTGCGCTCCATCGGGCTACGCGGTCACAGCCTTGTTTTCTTCAAATTGCGCCGCAATTGATGTATCCAGACAAGCCATTGGTCACGTTGTGACGGCACAACGCGTTCGGCCTTTCATTTGGAGATATTCCGATGTCGCTCGATTCGGACATCATCGTCGACCGCCGCAGGATCCGTCGCAAGCTGACGTTCTGGCGGGTGATGGCTGCGCTGATCGCGATCGCAGCGATTGCGGGCTTCGCGCTGGTCGCGACGCCCGGCGCGCGCGGCACGTTCGCAGCCGCCGGCTCGATCGCGCGGGTCCAGATCGACGGCCTGATCCGCAGCGATTCCGAGCGCACGCAGGCGCTGGAGCGGCTGGAGAATTCGCAGGCCGCCGCCGTCATCGTTCACATCAACTCGCCGGGCGGCACCACGGCCGGCTCCGAGCAGCTCTATGACTCGCTGACGCGGCTCAAGGCCAAGAAGCCGCTCGTCGTCGTGGTCGAGGGTCTCGCGGCCTCCGGCGGCTACATCACCGCGATCGCGAGCGACCACATCATTGCCCAGCAGAGCTCGCTGGTCGGCTCGATCGGCGTGCTGTTCCAGTTTCCCAATGTCTCGGAGCTGCTGAAGACCGTCGGCGTCAAGGTCGAGGAGGTGAAGTCCTCGCCGCTGAAGGCCGCGCCCAACGGCTTTGAGCCGACCAGCCCGGAAGCCCGCGCCGCGCTCGACGCGCTGGTGAAGGATTCCTACGCCTGGTTCAAGGGATTGGTGAAGGACAGGCGTGGCATGGATGACACGCAGCTCGAGAAAGTGGCCGATGGCCGTGTCTTCACCGGCCGCCAGGCGATCGATCTCAAGCTGATCGATCAGCTCGGCGACGAGAAGGCGGCCGTGACCTGGCTGGTCGAGCAGAAGGGCGTCAAGAAGGGGCTGCCGGTGCGCGATTACAAGCTCCAGCCCCGTTTCGGCGATCTGCCGTTCCTCAAGACGGCGGCCGTCGTGACGCTGGAAGCGCTTGGTTTAGGCTCGATTGCGCATCAAATCGGCCAAACCGGCGTCGCGCAGGCGGTCGATCGGCTCGGAATGGATGGAATGCTGGCGTTGTGGCAGCCGGCCGCGTCAAATTGACGGAACCAGGCGAGCTTCGGAGAATTTTCCCGTCTGGCGGGTAGAGGGGCAGCCCGCTTTTTCGGCATTTGTCACGTATTTTCCCGACGCTCAACCTTGATTTAGCGTCTTGACAGATCACGGTATTTTCACGGAAATGGTCATCCGCACGCTTCCGGGTCCTATCTCTCGATGATCAAATCCGAACTTGTTCAGCGTATCGCCGAGCACAACCCGCATCTGTACCAGCGGGATGTCGAGAACATTGTGAATGCGATTCTCGAAGAGATCGTAGCGGCCCTCGCACGCGGTGACCGCGTCGAGCTGCGCGGCTTCGGTGCCTTCTCGGTCAAGCATCGCCCTGCGCGCGCCGGGCGTAATCCCCGCACCGGCGCCCATGTGCCCGTCGATCAGAAGAGCGTTCCGTTCTTCAAGACCGGCAAGGAAATGCGCGAACGGCTGAACCGCGACCATCCGGATCCGGGCGCGCCCGACTAAGATTGGTTGTCGTCCGGGCTTAACCGAACGGCCGCATGATGCGGCAGCAAGCTTGATTCAAGACGAGCGATCGCGATGCGAAAGTTCCTGACCGCGCTGATCGTGATCCCGCTGGGCCTGATCCTGGTGACCTTCGCCGTCGCCAATCGCCATTTCGTGACGGTCTCCTTCGATCCCTTCGTGTCCAGCGACCCCTCGTTCGCGGTCACGATGCCGCTGTTCCTGCTTCTGATCGTGGTGGCCGCCCTTGGAGTGTTCGTGGGCGGCTTGGCCGTCTGGTTCGGCCAGCGGCGCTGGCGACGGGCGGCGCGCCGGAATGACGCGGAGGCCCGGGCCGCCAGGACAGAATTGGCCGATCTGCGGGCCCAGGCGGCCGCTGCGAAGTCCGATTCCCAGCGTCTCCCCGTCCCCTCCGGGGTCGGCCTTTACGGGCCCGTCGGGCGAGACAAGCAGCGCGCGACGTTGTAGAAGCGGCCCCGACCGAAAAACCCGTTTCCGGGCCGCCGCTTGCGGCCGCTACCCGCTTTGAGACCATGTCCCTGCTCGTCAAGATCTGCGGCCTGTCCACGCGCGAGACGCTCGAAACGGCGCTCGACGCGGGCGCCGACATGGTGGGGTTCGTGTTCTTCCCGCCGTCGCCGCGGCATGTCTCGCTGGAGACGGGCCGCGACCTCGGCCGCCAGGTGAAGCGGCGTGCGCTCAAGGTGGCGCTCACGGTCGATGCCGACGACGCCACGCTCGACAACATCATGGACGCGCTGTCGCCGGATATCTTCCAGCTCCACGGCAAGGAGAGCGTGGCGCGGCTGCGCGACATCAAGCAGAAGTTCGGCCGCCCGGTGATGAAGGCGGTGCCGGTCGCAACCGCGGCCGATCTCGCCGTGTTGCCTGGCTATGCCGCGGTCGCCGACCGCATCCTGTTCGATGCGCGCGCGCCGAAGGATGCGACCCGTCCCGGCGGCTTGGGGGCGCCCTTCGACTGGCACCTCCTGGAAAATCTCGATCTGAAATTGCCCTACATGGTCTCGGGCGGGCTTCACGCCGACAATGTCGCGGAAGCCCTCCGCGTCACCGGCGCCGGTGGCGTCGACGTGTCCTCCGGCATCGAAAGCGCCCCGGGCGTGAAAGATCCGGAGCTGATCAAGGCCTTCATTCGCGCCGCGCGCGCCACTCAAGAGTTGAGCGTTCGATGAACATCGCCAAACCAAACTCCTACCGCAGCGGCCCCGACGAGCGCGGCCATTTCGGCATTTTCGGGGGACGCTTCGTCGCCGAAACCCTGATGCCGCTGATCCTCGATCTGGAGAAGGCCTACACCGCGGCCAAGGCCGACCCGGCGTTCCAGGCCGAGATGAACGGCTATCTCAAGAACTATGTCGGCCGCCCGTCGCCGCTGTATTTCGCCGAGCGTCTCACCGAGCATCTCGGCGGCGCCAAGATCTACCTGAAGCGCGAAGAGCTCAACCACACCGGCTCGCACAAGGTGAACAACGTGCTCGGCCAGATCATGCTGGCGCGACGGATGGGCAAGAAGCGCATCATCGCCGAGACCGGCGCCGGCCAGCATGGTGTCGCCACCGCGACGCTGTGCGCGCGCTTTGGCCTGGAATGCGTGGTCTATATGGGCGCCGTCGACGTCGAGCGGCAGCAGCCCAACGTGATCCGCATGGAGATGCTGGGCGCAACGGTGGTCCCGGTGCAGTCGGGCACGCGTACGCTCAAGGACGCGATGAACGAGGCGCTGCGCGACTGGGTCACCAACGTGCACAACACCTTCTACTGCATCGGCACGGTGGCGGGTCCGCACCCCTATCCGACGCTGGTGCGCGACTTCCAGTCGATCATCGGCAACGAGACCAAGACGCAGATGCAGGAGGTCGAGGGACGCCTGCCGGATTCGCTGGTCGCCTGCATCGGCGGCGGCTCGAACGCGATGGGCCTGTTCCACCCGTTCCTCGACGATCCCTCGGTCGAAATCTTCGGCGTTGAAGCTGCCGGCCATGGTCTGACGCAGCTTCATGCTGCGTCGATCGCGGGCGGCCGTCCCGGCGTGCTCCACGGCAACCGCACGTATCTGCTGATGGATGCCGACGGCCAGATCCAGGACGCGCATTCGATCTCGGCCGGCCTCGACTATCCCGGCATCGGCCCCGAGCATTCCTGGCTGCACGAGATCGGCCGCGTCAACTATCTCTCCGCGACCGATGACGAGGCGCTCGCTGCGTTCCAGCTGCTGTCGCGTCTCGAAGGCATCATTCCCGCGCTCGAGCCCGCGCACGCCATCGCCAAGGTGATGGAGCTCGCGCCGAAACGGCCGAAGGATCACCTGATGGTCGTCAATCTCTCCGGCCGCGGCGACAAGGACGTCCCGCAGGTCGGCGACATCCTGAGGGGCAAGAGCAAGTGACCACGCGTATCGACACCCGTTTCGCCGAGCTGAAGAAGCAGGGCCGCGCGGCCTTCGTCACCTATGTGATGGCCGGCGATCCCGATCCGGCGACGTCGCTCGAGATCGTCAAGGCACTGCCCAAGGCAGGCTCCGACGTCATCGAACTCGGCATTCCCTTCACCGATCCGATGGCGGATGGTCCCTCGATTCAGGCGGCAGGTCTGCGCGCGCTCAAGAACGGCATGACCTTGAAGAAGACGCTGGAGCTGGTGCGCGGCTTCCGCAAGGACGACGACGTCACGCCGCTGGTGCTGATGGGCTATTACAATCCGATCTACATTTACGGCGTCGACAAGTTTTTGGCTGATGCCAAGACATCAGGCGTTGACGGCCTGATCATCGTCGATTTGCCGCCGGAGGAAGACGACGAGCTCTGCATTCCCGCGCTGAAGGCGGGACTGAACTTCATTCGCCTCGCGACCCCGACCACCGACGACAAGCGCCTGCCTGCGGTGCTCGCGAACACGTCAGGCTTTGTCTATTACGTCTCCATCGCCGGCATCACCGGCGCAGCGGCAGCGGACGCGAATGCCGTCGGTGAAGCCGTCGCGCGCATCAAGCGGCACACCGAGCTGCCGATCTGCGTCGGTTTTGGCATCCGTACGCCGGAGGCGGCGCGCGCCATTGCCGAAAAGGCCGATGGTTCGGTGGTCGGCACCGCGCTGGTCGATGCGCTCAAGAACAGCCTCGACGCCGAGGGCCGGGCGACCGCCAAAACCGTTAACGCCGTGGCTGAGCTCACGGCCGCCTTGGCCCAGGGCGTCAAGGGCGCGAAACAAGCGGCCGAATAGGCCATAATTCCGCTTCCGGAGCGGACGACACGGCGGCTTGCCGGGCAGGGGCCCGGCAGCCATATATCGTTTCAGGCGGCCCTATGCGGGTTCGCACATCGGAGCAAACCATGAACTGGCTTACCAATGTGGTCCGGCCGAAGATCCGCAACATGCTGCGGCGGGAGACGCCGGAGAATCTCTGGATCAAGTGCCCGGATTCCGGACAGCTCGTGTTCTACAAGGACGTCGAGGCCAACCAGTTCGTCATTCCCGGCTCGAATTATCACATGCGCATGGGCGCGGTGGCGCGGTTGAAGTCGATCTTCGACAACGAGACCTGGTTCGATGTAGCGCTGCCTGAGGTCACGCCCGACCCGCTCAAGTTCCGCGACGAGAAGAAATATGTCGATCGCATCAAGGATGCCCGTGCGCGCACCAATCTGAACGACGCGATCAAGGTCGGCTACGGCAAGCTCGAAGGCGCCGCCGTCGTCGTCGCCGTGCAGGATTTCGATTTCATGGGCGGCTCGCTCGGCATGGCCGCGGGCGAGGCCATCGTGCGCGGGCTGGAGCTCGCGGTCGAGAAGAAGTCGCCGTTCATCGTGTTCGCTGCCTCGGGCGGCGCGCGCATGCAGGAAGGCATCCTGTCGCTGATGCAGATGCCGCGCACCACGGTCGCGGTGCAGATGCTGCGTGAAGCCAAGCAGCCCTACATCGTCGTGCTGACCAACCCGACCACCGGCGGCGTCACCGCATCCTATGCGATGCTCGGCGACGTGCAGATCGCCGAGCCCGGCGCGCTCATTGGTTTCGCCGGCGCGCGCGTGATCGAGCAGACCATCCGCGAGAAGCTCCCCGAGGGTTTCCAGCGCGCCGAATATCTGAAAGAGCACGGCATGGTCGACATGGTCGTGCATCGTCACGAGCTTCGCCCGACCCTGGCGCGGCTGTGCCGCCTGCTGACCAAGGCGCCGGCGCAGGAGGGCGCATCGAAATCGGTGCAGCCGGTCGTCAGCCCGGCGCAGATCGTCTCGGCCGCCGAGACGGCGCCGGCCGCGCCCCACGCGTGAACGCACCCCCTGACAGCGCGAAGAAGCCGCTCGATGACTTGATCGGGCGGCTGTCGGCCCTGCATCAGAAGCGCATCGATCTCGGGCTCGAGCGGATGCACCGCCTGCTCGAGCGGCTCGGCCATCCCGAACGCAAGCTGCCGCCGGTGATCCACGTCGCCGGCACCAACGGCAAGGGCTCGACGGTGGCCTATCTGCGCGCGACGCTGGAGGCCGCGGGCCTGCGCGTCCACACCTACACCTCGCCCTACCTCGTCCGCATCAACGAATGCTTCCGGCTCGGCCGCGTCGGCGGCGGCGTGCTCGTCTCCGACGACGAATTGCGCGCGGCGCTGGAAGAGGTCGAGAGCGTCAATGCCGGCGAAGCCGCGACCGTGTTCGAGCTGAAGACGGCAGCGGCCTTCCTCTTGTTTGCGCAGAATCCGGCCGATGCCGTGCTGCTCGAGGTCGGCCTCGGCGGGCGGCTCGATTCGACCAATGTGGTCGATACGCCGGCGGCCTGCGTGATCACCCCTGTCAGCATGGACCATATGGACTTCCTCGGGGACACGCTGACGTCGATCGCCGGCGAGAAGGCCGCCATCATCAAGCGCGGCGTGCCCGTGGTGTGCGCCGAGCAGACGGGCGAGGCGATGGCCGTGATCGAGGCGCAGGCCAAACGCATGCGCGCGCCGCTGTTTGCCGCGAATGAAAGCTGGCACGTCAATGTCGAGCATGGCCGCCTGGTCTACTCCGACGAGCGCGGCCTGATGGATCTGACCGCGCCGCGCCTGTTCGGCCGCCACCAGTTCGACAATGCCGGCCTCGCGATCGCGACGCTGCGCGCGATCCCGACCTTCAAGATCAATCAGGCCGCGTTCGAGGCCGGCATCGTCGGTGCCGAATGGCCGGCGCGGATGCAGCGTCTCACCACGGGCGAACTGCTCGGCTGGGGCCCGCAGGGCTCGGAGATTTGGCTCGACGGCGGGCACAATGCCGAAGGCGGCCGCGTCGCGGCGGCTGCGCTCGGTGATCTCGAGGAGCGCGTGTCGCGGCCGCTGGTGGTGGTCGCCGGCATGATGGCCAACAAGGACGCGCAGGCGTTCCTCGCCAATTTCGCCGGCCTCACGCGCCACATCATCGCGGTGCCGATTCCCGACACGGAGAACGCGATGCCGGTGGATCGCCTGGCGGATGCCGCGCGCAGCCTCGGCATGCGCGTCGAGACCGCCCCTGGTATCGAAGCCGCGCTGCGCGCGCTGTCGCGGCTCGCCTACGAGGTGCCCCCGCGCATCCTGATATCAGGCTCGCTCTATCTTGCCGGCCACGTGCTCGGCCTCAACGGCACGCCTCCTGCATAAACGGTCGCGTAGCCCGGATGGAGCCAACGGGTCGGCGCGAAGCGCCGCCCGATGACAGGCTCCGCGCAATCCGGGATCTCGCCACAAGCGATCAAGGCCCCGGATTACGCTTCGCTCCATCCGGGCTACAGGAGTCCTAATGCGTTTCGCCGCGATTGCCGACGTCCACGGAAACTATCTCGCGCTGGAGGCGGTGCTTGCCGACATCCGTGCTCAAGACATCACTGACATCGTCAATCTCGGCGACATGCTGAGCGGGCCGCTCGATGCGCGGCGCACCATCGAGATCCTGATGCAGCTCGACGCCGTGCATGTGCTCGGCAATCACGACCGCTATCTGCTCGACCGTCCGCCGGAGAAGATGGGCTCGTGGGACCGTCCCGCTTACGAAGCGCTCAATGCTGCGCAGCTCGACTGGCTGCGCGCGCAGCCGATGACGCGGGTGTTCCGCGATCAGGTGTTCCTCTGCCACGCGACGCCTGAGAACGACGAGGTCTATTGGCTCGACACCGTGCATCCTGACGGCACGGTCGCACTGTCGCCGCTCGACCGCATCGAGCAATTCGCGCAAGGCATCACGCAGTCGCTGATCCTCTGCGCCCACACCCACCTTGCCCGCGCGGTACGGCTTCGCGACGGCCGGCTGATCGTCAATCCCGGCAGCGTCGGCAGCCCCGGTTATCGCGACGTGCATCCATTCCCGCATCTCGTCGAAGCCGGCACGCCGCATGCGCGCTATGCGATCCTCGAACTGACAGGCGATGCCTGGCAGGTGACGTTCCGCAACATCGCCTACGATCACGAGACGATGGCCGCGCTCGCCCGCCGCAACAAACAGCCGGAGCTCGGACACGCGCTGGCGACCGGGTGGATCATGTAGCCCGGATGGAGCGCAGCGAAATCCGGGATTCGTGCCACAAGCGATAGCGGCCCCGGATTACGCTGCGCTCCATCCGGGCTACGGCAAAACAAAACGGCCGGCGTCACGCCGGCCGTTGCACAAATCTCTGGTAACGCGGATCAGACCGCCGACGTGATCCACTGCTGCAGCTTCGCCTTCGGCGCCGCGCCGACCTGGCGGGAGGCCATCTCGCCGCCCTTGAAGATCATCAGGGTCGGGATCGACATCACGCCGTACTTCGACGCGGTCTTCGGGCTCTCGTCGACGTTGAGCTTCACGATCTTGACCTTGTCGCCCATGGCGCCGGCGATCTCGTCGAGTGCGGGTGCGATCATGCGGCAGGGGCCGCACCACTCGGCCCAGAAATCGACGACCACGGGGCCGTTCGCCTTGAGCACTTCGGCTTCGAAATCGGCGTCGGAAACCTTGCTAACGGCCATTGGAGTACCTCACTCGGTTGAAAGAATCGGCACGGATGGGAATCGCGCCCGGGATCATGGCGTCAACCTATGAACGGCCCCTTGCCGGGTCAAGGATGCTCACGCCGACATGAAGGGATGCCAGCGCCGCGTCCAGCGCGGGGGCCGAAATCTCCATATATTCAAGGGCCTCAGTCCAGAGCAGGACCGCCCGGATGGGCTTTTGGGGGTAAAGCCGCGACAGCACTGCCCGGTACAGTGCAAGCTGCCGGACATAGGCGGCGGGGGCCTCCGCCGCGCTTTTGGGCGCCGCCTGGTTGGTCTTGAAATCGACGATCAAGACCTCATCCGGACGAACGACCAGGCGGTCGATCTGTCCCGAGACCAGCGCCGGCGGCCGGCCCGGCCGGTCCAGCTTGCCGACGATGGCGACCTCCGCCCGGCTGCCGGCGGCAAAGACGGCTGCAAAGCGCGGCTCGGCGATCAAGGCGAGCACCTTGTCTGCCAGCGCGATGCGGTCGGCCTCGGTCCAGTCCGCGGCATTGCGGGACATGAAGCCGAGCGCGGCCTCGCGCCGGCGCTCCACAGCGATGTCGGGGAGGGATTGCAGCAGTCGGTGCACCAGCGTGCCGCGCAGCAATGCCAGCGCGCGGGACTGCACCGATTCGCTCGATCGTACCGAACGGCCGTCCTCGGCCGCCTGGCCGGAGGGGCGCACCGGATCGTCCTCGATCATTTCGCGAGGCGCCGGCGTCCGCAGCCAGGCCGGCAGCGTGATCGCGTGATCCACCGCCGCGGCAGGCGTGCCAAGCGCCGCGACATCCTGGGGCCGCGCGAATCGCGTCACCTTGCCGAGCGGCGTCTCGATCGTCTGCTTGTCCAGGCCCGAGCCGGTGAGGCCGGTGTCGATGAGGTCGTACCAGCTCAGCTTGCGGACGGTTCGCATGTTGCCGGGCATGCAGCCGCCGACGATCAGCCGGTCGGCCGCGCGCGTCATGGCGACGTAGAGCAGGCGGCGATATTCGTCCTCGGTCTCCTCCAGCATCGCCTTGCGTGCGTCGGCCACGGGTTTTGGATCGTCCGCCTTGCGTCCGGCCCAGACCACGACCTCGCCGCCATTGCCGCGCGGCACGTGGATCAGCCGGACCCGCTGCGAGTCCGCCGGCGACGACGTGGTGTCCACCATGAACACGACGGAGGCTTCGAGGCCCTTGGCACCGTGCACCGTCATCACCCGCACCTCGTCGCGCGAGATCTCCATGTCGCGCTTCACCTCGGTGTCGGCCGAGCGCAGCCAGGCCATGAAGCCCTGCAGCGAGGCCGGCGCCTTGCGCTCGTAGTTCAGCGCCAGCTCCAGGAATTCGTCGAGCGCGTCGTTGGCTTCAAAGCCGAGCCGGCGCAGGATACGTGCACGTCCGCCGTCGCCGCCGAGCAGCCAGGCGTAGAAGGCGAACGGCGTCTCCTGGCGTGCCCGCATCTCGCAGGCTTCCAGGCGCCGCAGCACGGTCGTGAACTTGTCGCTTCCAGCAGCGTGTTCGCTCAGCGCGCGCCGCAGCGATCCCTTGCGGCCGTGGGCGAGCTGGAACAGATCGTCGTCGTCGAGCCCGAACAGCGGGCTCTTCAGCGCCACCGCGAGCGCGAGATCGTCCTGCGGCAGCAGCAGCGCATCCGCAAGGTTCATCAAATCGATGATGCCGATGTGCTCGGTGAGCTTGAGCCGGTCGGCGCCGGCGACCGGAACGTTGGCGTGCTTGAGCGCCTGGATCACGGCATCGAACGCATTGCCGCGCCGGCGCACCAGGATCAGCATGTCGCCGTAGCGCAGCGGCCGCCGCTCGCCCTCGTGTCCCGTCAGCGTGCCGCTCTCGACCAGCCGCTTGATCTCGGTCTGGATGCGGCGGGCGAGTTTGACTTCGGGGCTGGTGGCGGCAACGCCGTCGAACGGCGCGCGCCAGCCCTCGATCTCCTGCCGGTCATCGGCTTCCGCAAGGTCCCAAAGCTCGATCACGCTCGGGCCGGCATCGGCGAGCGCATTGTGCAGGGGATGACCGATCTCGACCGAATGGATGCTCTTGTAGATCGCGGGGTCGCGGAAGACGTGGTCGACCGAGTGCAGGATCGCGGCGCCCGAGCGGAACGAATAGGTGAATGCGACCGGATCGAATTTCAGCCCGGCGGCGGTGAATTTGCGGTGAAGCTCGCGCCGGCGCGCGTCGAATTCATGGGGCGCGGCGCCCTGGAACGAGAAAATCGACTGCTTCTCGTCGCCGACCGCGAACACCGTGCGGTTCAGGCCCTCGCGCGCGCCTTCGCCGGCTGTAAATTCCGAGATGATGTGCGCGACGATGTCCCATTGCCGCGGGCTGGTGTCCTGGGCCTCGTCGATCAGGACGTGGTCGACGCCGCGGTCGAGCTTGTAATGCACCCAGCCCGAGGAGACGCGGTTGAGCATCGCCAGCGTCTTGTCGATGAGGTCGTCGTAGTCGAGCAGGCCGCGTTCCTGCTTCTCGCGGCGGTAGTTCGCAGCGGCGGCGGTCGCGATGTGCAGCAGCGCCGCAGTGCGGTCGCGCATGGTGACCGCGCGGCGCTTCTCGACCAGTCCGCTGATGCGCAGCGCCTCGTTCTCGAACAGGCGGGCGACGGACGGATTGTGCTCGCCGAACTTCTTGGTCAGCACCGCCTTGCGCGACAATTTTTCGTCGGTGAGGAAGACGGACAGATAAGCATCGACCTGCGCGGCACCGGAAAAGACCTTTGCCTCGCGGAGCCGGCCGGCCTGGTCGTTGTCGGACTTGCTTCCGTCTTCCAGCGCAAAAGCGATGTCGTCCCAGCGTGAGCGCGGCAGATGCGGGCCGTCGAGAATCTCGGTCTCGACGTCCTCGATGCGCTCGCTCGCGTCGACGCCCAGCACGGCCGCCATCTGCTCGGCCGCCGCTCCGGCGTTGCCGGCTTCGTCGGTCCAGGCCATGAAATGGTCACGGCTCAGGCACGCCTCGCGCACGACCTCCTTGAAGGTGACGTCGGCGGCGCTCGCCATTGCGGTCAGCAGCGCGCGGCCGGTGGCGGTCTCCGGATCGCGCGCGGCCTCCAGCAGCACCTTCAGATTGGCGCGCTCCATCATGTCGTTCTGGTCGCGCTCGTCGATGACCGAAAAGCGCGCAGGCACGTTGGCTTCGAACGGGAATTGCTGCAGCAGGCGGGTGCAGAGCGCGTGGATCGTCTGCACCTTCAAGCCGCCCGGCGTCTCCAGCGCGCAGGCGAACAGCTTTCGCGCTTCGCGGCGCAGTTTTCGATCAGGATGCGGGATGCCGACCGCGCGGATCGCGGCATCGAGTCCGGTGTCATCGAGCGTCACCCAATGGCCAAGCGTGGTGAACACGCGCTCCGCCATGTTGGCGGCGGCGGCCTTGGTGAAGGTGATGCAGAGGATCTTTTCCGGCGGCACGCCCGACAGCAGCAACCGGATCACGCGCTGAACCAGCACATGCGTCTTGCCCGAGCCGGCATTGGCCGACACGAAGGCCGATGCGGTCGGATCGGACGCGCGCGCCTGCCGCGCACGCACCTCGTCGGGAATGGGACGCGGCAGCTTCACCATTCCTCGATCCCCAATCCGCCGGCCGCGGACCATTCCTTGATCCGGGCGAGATCGTCATAGGCGCCGTAGCGGTTGGTCCACATCGGCAGGTTCAGCGAGGTGTAGGGCTGGTTCTCGTCCTCGAAGGCACGGATCAGCGCTTCCAGCTTGGCGCGCGCTTCTGCGGCTGCGGTGTCCGGCGGCTGCGGTTCGTCGCCCGGCTTGTATTTGAGCTCGAGGATGCGCTCCTCGCCGGCGGGATTGTTGCCGCTGAGGCGAACATAGACGAGCTGGCTCACGGATGCGCCCGCATCGATGTCAGGGAAGCCGCCTTCGCGCAGAATCGCGGCTTCCAGCGTGAGCTGCGGCGACAGGCCCATGCGGACCTGCTTGCCGGTCGGCGGCTGGCCGGTCTTGTAGTCGAGAATGGCGTAGCCGCCGCCCTGGCGCCGCTCGATGCGATCGGCGCGCGCCGAGAGAGAGAAGCTGCGCTCATTGTCGAGCCTGATCGAGATCTCGCCGCGCGTCTCAGCGGTGATCCCCTCGATCGCATCGCGCCGCGTGGTCTCCCATTCGCCGAACCAGCGCGCGATGCGCTGGAAGCGCGGCCACCACAGCGCCCGCGCCTCGGGGCGCTCCATCAGCGGCGCGAAATACTTTTCGCCGATCGCGCGCAGCACGCGGGCGGGATCAGGGGGGAGATGCGCTGCATAGGTCTCGGTGAACTCGCCGAGCGCATCATGGATCGCCGAGCCGCGGTCGGCGGCCGACAGCGGCATGTCGACGGGATCGAGCGCAGCAAGCTTCAGGATATACTTGGCGTAGATCGTGTAGGGATCGCGCAGCCAGTCCTCGATCGCGGTGACCGACATGCTTGTCGGCCGCGTCGCGCGCGGCGGGCGCGGTTCGGGCTGCTTGATCGGCGTGACCTCGGCGGGCTGGTCGAGCGCGCCCGCGAACTGCACGTATTTCTCGCCGGCGCGAATCGCCGCCTTCCAGAGATCGTCGCCCGCAACCGCCTCCAGCCGATGCAGGAAGCGCGAGGCGACCGCGGGTGCGCCACCAGCCTTGGCGGAATGGGTGAGGATCACCTCGTCGCCGCCGAGCAGTTGCGCGAAGTCGTGGGCGGAAAGGCCGATACGGCGTTCCGGCAGATCAAGACCGAGCTCGTGCCGCATCGGCCGGCTGAGCCAGGGATCGATCCGCGGCGCCGGCGGCCAGACGCCCTCGATCAGGCCGCCGACGATGACACGGTCGGCCTGCATCAGGCGCGATTCCAGCGGACCGTAGATCTGCAGGCGCGCGCCCGGCTTGTCGCGCCGCCGAACCGCGCGATCGCTGAACGCGGTCTGGAACAATTCGGCATAGTCGGGCAGCGTCACCATCAAGCCACTGGTGGTGCCGCCGCGCAGCAGATCGTCGAAGGCGCTGGCGAGCGCTAGACCCTCGCGTTCTTCGAAGGCGAGCGACACGCCCTGTTCGTCGCGCGACAGCTCGATCATGATCTCGCGGTGGCGATGTGCGAGCTCGGCAAAGTCGAACGGCTTTGACGATGCCAGGCTCTCGATCGGCGCCAACGCGCGCTGCAGGGTATCGATGAGTGCCTGAATGTGGTCGAGATCCTCGGCCTTGAGGCGTGCGCGCGGCTCGGCCTTGTGGAGCGCGGAGACCTCGCCGCGCCGCAGCTTTGTCAGCTCGTCGCGAAAGCGGTTGAATTCGCGCAGGAGACCGCCGGTGCCCGCCGGCGGGCGCGTGCCGCGCAAGACAGCAAGCTCGAGGTCCTCGATCGCCGCCTTCCATGCGCCGGGCGCTCGGCCGAGCCGGCATAGCGGATGCTTCAGCATCGCCAGCAGCGTCGGCGGCTCCAATCCCCTGGTCGCGGCCTCCGCCGTGAGCCGGGCGAAGACGCCGGCGGAGGTTTCCATCAGCACGTCGCCGCCGGAATCGTCGAAGGCGAGATCCCAGCGGGTCAGCGCAGCCATCACCCGCCGCGCCAATGCGCGATCCGGCGTCACCAGCGCTGCCGATTTGTCGAGATGCCGCGCCTCGCGCATCGCAATGGCAATCGCGAGCGCTTCCATCTCCGGATTGGGCGCCTCGACTACGGCGAGGTCTTTCATGCCGCCGGTGATCTTTGCAGCGACGTCGGGTTGCTTCAGCCGGTCGTGCCAGACTTCCGTCTTGGCCGATGGTCGCATCGATTCCGATGCAAGCAGATCGCGGCCGCTGTCTGCCGGCGGCTGCAGGATTTCGACGTCGCTGCGCTTGATGCCGAAGCGATCCAGCAGCGCATGCATGGCATATTGCGGATGGTTCGAGGCCGGATGTTCCGCGAACTTGCCGAGCGAGTCACGCACGCCGCCGATGGTGCGCCAGGCGTCGTCGTCGAGATCGGTGTCGAGGCCCGGCAGCACCACCGCGCCATGCGGCAGCGCGGCGACCGCGTGCAGGAACTTTGCGGTGGCCGGCATCGAGCCGGTCGAGCCGGCTGCGATCACGGGGCCATGCGGATGCGCGGTCAGTCGCTTTGCTTCCGCCGCGATCAGCAGGTCGCGCCGCGCGGCGGGCTCGATCCGGTTGATCTCGGCGAGATGGCCGGGCCAGGCGATGCGGGCGATGCGCAGGAATTCGAGCGAATGCTGCCAGTAGCGATCGAGGTTATCAGGCACGAGCCCGTCGAGCGCGCTCCAGTCGACGCCGCGCGTCACCATGTCGTCGATCAGGCGCGCGAGATCGCCGGCGAGAGCCAGCGTCGAGGCGGGGCCGCCGACCACCAGCGGCGACAGCACCGGGCCCTTGGCCCAGGCCGCGACGAGTTGTGCCAGCGTCAGCCGCCGTTCCAGCTCGCCGAGCCGCGGCGGAATGTCGAGCGGCGTTGCGCCGGAAAACTGCTCGCCCTCGTCGGCGAAGGCGAGCTCGTCCTCGTCGATGTCGCCGAGCGCCACGATGCGCGGCAGCACGACGGCGTCCGCCTTCATCTCGTCGAGAAAGATCTCGCGGACGACGCGCATGGCGCGGCGGGTCGGCAGGTACAGCGTGGCGTCGGCCAGCCGCGCCGGTTCCTTGCGCGCCTCGAATCCCTCCACCAGCCGGCCATCCAGCAGGGCCGAGACGATCGTGCGCAGGAACGGGACGGAGAGGGGGACGCTGAAAACGCGCATGGGCTGCCTGATTCGGGATCAGGGCAATATAGGGAGGCGGACTCGAATGGTCATGGGCCGGGAGGGAGTCATCCCCGCTGTTCGTGGCCTCGTGCTCCGGACGCAGCGCAGCACGCAGTGATGCGCTGCTGAGCCGGGGCCCAGGACACTTCGTTCCGCAAGTGAGGATGGTGTGGGTCCCGGCTCTGCGGAGCGGCACTTCGCGCCGCACCGCGTCCGGGACAAGAGAGCAGGCCCTAAGCCACGCTCTCCAGAAACGCCTCTTCCGCGGCGTGCACGGCATCCGGCGTGCCGACATGCATCCAGACGCCGTCGAGGCGGAGGCCGAACAGGCGCTCCTGCTCGTTGGCGCGGTCGAACATTTTGGTCAGCGAGAACTCGCCCTGCGGCGCATCGGCGAAGATTGTCGGCGAGAGGATCGCGGCGCCGGCATAGACGAACGGAACGATCTCTTTTTCCTTACGCTTGCGCAGGGCGCCGTCGGGCATCATGCCGTAATCGCCGCGGCCGCTATAGCCGATGCTGGTGGCGGTCGGCGCCATCAGCAGCAGGATGTCCATGCGCGCGGGGTCGAAGTTTTCGGCAAGCCGCGTCAGGTTCGAACGCACGCCGTCGATCCACAGCGTGTCGGAATTGACGTGGAAGAATGGCGCGTCGCCGAGCAGCGGCAGCGCCTTGACCACGCCGCCGCCGGTGCCGAGCACCTGGTCGCGCTCGTCCGAGATGGTGACGCGGGGATGCTGGCGCGTTGCGGTGTGGTCGATGATCTGGTCCGGCAGATAGTGCACGTTGACCACGGCGTCAGCGACGCCGGCCTGGGCGAGCTTGTCGAGCACGTGGTCGAGCAGCGGCTGGCCGGCCACCGGCACCATCGGCTTCGGCATCTTATCCGTCAGCGGACGCATGCGCAGGCCGAACCCTGCGGCGAGCACCATGGCTTTGGTTGGCTTGACGGACATCCTTCGCTTTCTCAGACTCTATCTGTCTCGGACCAATTGATTTCGTGTTTGCAGCAATCCTAGCACGGGACGGGGCCAGCCGCACCGCATCCAACCCGCCTTAATCACCCGCCGTGACGGTTGTGCGACGAGTGTTGCCGTCACGCCCCAACGGCTGTGGAGCGCGCCTTTTTCTTCTTTTCGCCGATCTTCAGGAAATTGACGCCGATCTGGTCGCCATTGACCCAGGCCAGCTCGCAGCGCCGGTACGCAAGTCCGGTCGACGACAGCAGGAGAAAAAATTCCTTCAGATGCAGGCCCTCAACGGAACCGTCGATCGTCAGCTTGGCGCCGCTCTCGGAGACGTCCTCCATGGTGCATTCGCGCCGCCAGGTGCCGTCGATTCCCATCATCTGGGCCGGTATACCGCGCTCGAAAACAACCCGGCTGTTGCCACGCTGGTCCGTCTTGACCGCCATCTGCCCTTGCTCCAGCCCGTCCTTGTCCGGCTGCCTGCGGTCGATGATACCGATGGGATGGCTAACAGCCGGTAAACCGGTTCCGGATCAGGTTTTGGGCGGCGGGACGTTGGCGAGATACCAGTCGCGCAAGGCGCCGAGCGCCGGATGCGCCAGGGAGCGCTGCAAATAGGTCCAGATCCGCGGCTGGTGGCGCAGGTAATGCGGCTTGCCGTCGCGGCGGTTGAGGCGGGCGAAGGTGCCGAGCAGGCGCGTGTTCCGCTGCGCCGACATGATGGCGTAGAGCTCGGCGAAGCCTGCGGCGTCGAAGCTCGCATCGCCCGTGCGTCGCGCCTTGATGTAGCGCGACAGCAGCGAGAGCTCGATGTTCTCGGGCACGTCGATGCGGGCGTCCTGCAGCAGCGAGACGACGTCGTAGGATTGCGGGCCCAGCACGGTGTCCTGGAAGTCGATCACGCCGACGCGTTCGATGCCGTTGCGGTCGGCGAGCCAGATCAGATTCGGCGAATGATAGTCGCGGATGATCCAGGTCTTCGGCGCAGCCAGCGGCTTCTTCAGCAGTTCGCGCCACATCGCGAAGAATTCAGCGCGCTTCTCGTCGCTCAGCGACGCATCGCGATCGGGCAGATACCATTCCGGCATCAGCCCGATCTCGATCAGCAGCGCCTCGGTGTCGAACGCCGGAATGGTGTAGGTCTGATCCGCCAGCGGCAGCGTCTCCGGCAATGTCTTGCCGTGCAGCAGGGCCAGCGCGTCGGTTGCAACCTCGTAGCGCTCGACAATGGGGCGCGGCGGATCGCCCTCGATCACGCCTTCGCTGCCGAAGTCTTCGCTGATCAGAAAGCCGTGGTCGAGATCGAAATGATGGATCTTTGGTGCGGAGAGGCCTTGCGCACGCAGGCCTTCGTCGATGGCGACGAAGGGTTTGATGTTCTCGGCGAGATGCACCGCGGCGCTGTAGGACTTTCCGTTGTAGAGCGCCGCACCGTCAGGACGCTGCGGCGAGTTCATGAGGATGACGACGCCATCGTCGCGCAGCAGCCGCGCATAGGAGCGCGTCGAGGCATCGCCGGCCATGCGCTTTCGCGTGGCATCCATGTAGCCGGATGCGCCGAGGAATTCGCGCAGCGCCTTCAGCCGCGCGATCGCGGCGGCGGCCTTGCCGTGTCCGGTGATGTCGGCGGCGCGTGCATTCGAGCCCAGCGCGGGACGATGCGTCAGCGCGATGTCGATGCGGTCTTCGGGCATTGCCGACGGTGCGCGCTCCGGCCATTCGATCAGCACCAGCGTGGCATCGGGCAGCGGCGACAGCCCGATCTCCTCGAGCTCGTTCTGGTCCTCGACGCGGTAGAGGTCGGCATGCATCACCGGGAAGGGCGGCAGCTCGTAGCCCTGCACCAGCGTGAAGGTTGGGCTTGGCACCTCCAGCTCCTCGTCGTCGGCGAGGTAGCGGATCATCGCGCGCGCGGCAGCGGTCTTGCCGGCGCCGAGATCGCCGGTGAGCGTGATGACGTCACCAGGGCCGACCAGCAGCGCGAGATCGGCCATCAATTGCGCAGTCGCCGTCTCGTTGTGAAGCGCGACGGAGAGTTTGGCGGGTTCTGTCATTCGGCGGCGTCGCGATGCGCCGCCTGGTCGGTCGGGAAATCGCAGATCACGACCGTGCCGCGGCCGACGATCGAATCCACCCGCACCTTGCCGCCATGCAGCTCGACAAAGGAGCGCACCAGCGACAGGCCGAGCCCGGCGCCGCGGTGACGCGACCCCTGCGAGCGGCTTTCGAACCAGTTGAACACCTTGTCCTTCATGTCGGCAGGTATTCCAGGCCCGGAATCTGTCACAGTGAAGACCACGCTGCGCTCGGTGCGCCGCGCGCTGATGCCGACGGTGGAATCCTGTGGAGAAAACCCGACGGCGTTGGCGAGGAGGTTATAGAGCACCTGCACCACGCGCTTCTCGTCGCCGACGAAGCTGCCGACATCGGGCGCGATCTCGACCTTGAGGCGGATGCGGTCGGTGGCGAGGCGGTCCTGGATGCCCTCGGCGGCGAGCTCGATGGTCTTGCTGACGTCGACCGGACCGAGTTCCAGCTTCATCGCGCCGGCGTCGATGGTGGCGAGATCGAGAATGTTGTTGGTCAGCGCCAGCAGCGCGTTGGTCGATTTGGTGACGTAGTCGAGATATTCGGCCTGCTTCGGCGTCAGCGGTCCGGTCGAGGGATCGCTGAGGAAGTGCGCGAAGCCGATGATGGTGGTCAGTGGCGAGCGCAGCTCGTAGGAGACGTGGTGGACGAAATCCACCTTCATCTGGTCGGCAGCCTCCAGCGCCTCGTTGCGCTCGCGCAGCGCGCGCTCGACATTCTCGGTGTCGGTGATGTCCTGGAATGTCAGCATGGTGGCGCCGTCAGGCAACGGCCGCATCATGCCGTCGAGCACGCTGCCGTCCTTGCGCTCCAGCTTGAGCGGCACGTCGGCGCGGTTCTCGATCGAGGTGATGGCCTCGCGGATCTGTCGCCAGACTTGCGGATCGTCGAACAGCTGATGGCACCAGCCTTCGACGGTCTGGATGTGCGGCTCGTCGCGCATGGCATCGCTCGACAGCTTCCACATCCGGACGAAGGCCGGATTGAACAGTTGCGCCTTGCCGTTGCTGCCGAACACCGCGACGCCCTCGGCGAGGCTGTCCAGCGTCTCGCGCTGGACCCGGATCATGCCGTCGAAGCGGCGGGCGAGCTCGAGGCTCTCGGTGACGTCGTCGAACAGATAGGTGACGCCGCCCTCCGGGTTCGGCGTGGTGACGACGGAGAGCGCGCGGCCGTCGGGCAGATACCAAGTGTCTTTGGCGGTCTCGACCGCGTGATAGGCTTCGTGCAGCTTGGCCTTCCAGGCGCGGAAATCGGGCTGCTCCTGCAGCTTGCGCGCCGCGCGGAGCTGGTCGAGCACGCTGGAATCGTCAGGGTTGGCGTCGAGGAAGTTGCGGTCGAGGTCCCACAGCCGGCGGTAGGAATCATTGTAGAAGGCAAGCCGCCGCTGGCCGTCGAACACGGCGACGCCGGAAGAGAGCTGGTCCAGGGTGCGGCGATGCGCCTCCGCCATCCGCACCAGCGCCGAGCTCAGCGCATCCGCCTCGCTGGCGTCGATGGCGACGCCGACACTGCCGCTGCCGACATTGACCGCGCGCACGTCATACATGCGCCGCTCGCCGCCGATCACGATCGGCAGCCGCGAGGTGAAATTGGCGGCGTCCTTCAGGCCCCGCTCCATCGCGGCGCGGTCGGCGCTGTCGAGCAGCTCGAGCTTGCGCTCCTGGGCGTCGGTGACGCTGCTCGCCTCGGTCGCGCGCACATAGGCCGGATTGGCGAAAGTGAGCGCGCCGTTCGCAGCCTTCGCCCAGATCGGCCAGGGTGAGGCGGCGGCAAAGCCGCGCAGCATCTCGGTCTCGTCGGAGAGCGCCTTGTAGCGCAGATGGGTCTCGGCCAGATCGCGCCGCAAACCAGAGAGTTCGCGAATCCTGACAATGGCTTGGCCGCCGATGGCGCGGCCGATCGCCTCCAGCGTGTGACCGTGGGCGGTGGTCAGCGTCAGCTGGAAGCCGTCGCCGCGGTCGCGCAATGCATCGACGGCGTGGTCCATCTGCAGCGCGGGCTCCGGCGGCAGCCAGGTTCCGAACGCCAGCACGCGCTGCGGCGAGGAGTCGCGCGGCAGCACCATCGAGATATCGCCGGAGATCTGCGCACGATTGTCGCCGGCCGGCCAGGAGATCAGGATCTGCGGCTCGGCGAACAGCAGAGCGCCGAAGCGGTCGGCCTGGAGCTGGAGTTCCCCGATTCGCGCGCGCAGCCGCGCCTCGCTGTTCGCCGTGCGCACGCGGGTGCGCATCAGCAGGATCGCGGCCACGACCGAGAAGCCGAGCAGGGCCAGCGCGGTGGCGAGCACCGCGAGTTCCTGCCGGTTGAAGTCCAGCATTATCGAGAGTGTGTCGACGAGGTCGGCCGCCTCAGCCGGCGCAGCCGGCAGCAGCGCCGCGAGGGCGCTCCCGAAAAGGCCGTTGCGCACGAGCGATGTGCACGACAGCAGCGTCCGACGCATCGACACGATCACGCCTGACATAGTTGCCCCAAGACCGCACGAATGTACGCGCTACGACCCCCGTCGTGCGCGAATCAAACGACAATACCCTCACCGTGACTCCACCGGTAAGAGTCCAGACCGTGAACGCAAAGGCGGTCCCAAAAAAATGCCGGGCGCGGGGTTCCCGTCCACGTGCTTCTGCGGGATGATTCGACTGGGATTTCCGCGTGTTAGCGGCCGGTCGAGCCGAAGCCGCCGGCGCCGCGATCGGTTTCGGACAATTCCGCGACGGGAACCAGCGCGGCCTGCACCACGGGCGCGATCACCATCTGAGCGATGCGCTCGCCGCGCTTGATCACGAACGGCGCGGTGCCGTGGTTGATCAGGATCACCTTGATCTCGCCGCGGTAGTCGGCGTCGATCGTGCCCGGCGAGTTCAGCACGGTGACGCCGTGCTTGGCGGCAAGCCCCGAGCGCGGCCGCACCTGGGCTTCAAAGGCGGGCGGCAATGCGATCGCAAGGCCGGTCGGTACCAGCGCATATTGGCCGGGGGCGAGCGTCATCGGCTCGCCCTCCGGCACCGCCGCCATCAAGTCGAGACCGGCAGCTTCCGCGGTCTGATAGGCCGGCAGCGGCAGGCCTTCGGCGTGGGCGAGGCGTTGCAGTTCGACGGTGACCTTCGTGCTCAAGACGCGGACTCCAGGGATTTGCCGGTCACGCTTCTTGCGACATGTGCGACCAGTTCGACGGCGACCTGTTCCTTGGTCATCACCGGCCAGGAATCAACAATGATCTCGCCGTTGTTCTCAGCATTCTTGCTGATGAGGTGCACGGTGTTGCGGTCGCCGCCCATCACGCCGGTGGCGGGCGAGACGTCGTTGGCGACGATCCAGTCGCAGCCCTTGCGGGCGAGCTTCGATTTGGCGTTGTCGATGAGATGCTCGGTCTCGGCGGCAAAGCCGATCACCAGCGGCGGGCGCTTGTCGGTCAGCTTCGAGATCGTCGCGAGGATGTCGGGGTTCTCGACCAGCTGAAGCGGCGGCATGCCGGCCGAGGTCTTCTTCAGCTTCTGCTCGCCCTCATTGGCGACGCGCCAGTCGGCCACCGCGGCCGCGAAGATGGCGATGTCGGCGGGAAGCGCGGCCTGCACCTGCTCCAGCATCTGCCGCGCGGATTCGACATGCCTGACGGTGACGCCGGCGGGATCGTCGAGATCGACCGGGCCGCTGACCAAAATCACCTCGGCGCCGGCAGCTTGTGCTGCGGCGGCGATGGCAAAGCCCTGCTTGCCGGAGGAACGGTTGGCGATATAGCGCACCGGATCGATCGGCTCATGCGTGGGACCCGCGGTGATCAGCACGCGCTTGCCGGCGAGCGGGCGCGGCGCCGGCGGCCGCAGCAGACGCTCGGCGGCGGTGGCGATCTCGATCGCTTCCGACATGCGGCCGACGCCGGCCTCGCCGGCCTCCGCCATCTCGCCGGAATTGGGTCCGACCAGCACGACGCCGCCGTCGCGCTGGAGCTGCGCGACGTTGCGGCGGGTGGCGGCGTTGTTCCACATCAGCGGGTTCATCGCCGGCGCCAGCAGGATCTTGCGATTGGCCGCGAGCAGGATGGCGCTGGCGAGATCGTCGGCATGGCCGTTGGCCATCTTCGCCATCAGGTCGGCGGTCGCCGGCGCCACCACGATCAGATCGCACTCGCGGGCGAGGCGGATGTGACCGGCGTCGAACTCGCTCTGGGGGTCGAACAGGTCGGTGTAGACGCGCTCATGCGACAGCGCGCTCACGGCCAGCGGCGTGACGAATTGCTGCGCCGCCTTGGTCAGCACGCAGCGGACCTCGATGCGCCGCTCCTTCAGCCGGCGGATCAGGTCGAGCGACTTGTAGGCCGCGATCCCGCCGCCGATGATCAGGGTGACACTGGCCTCGGGGACGGCGCCGGTGCGGTGGGGCGTGGGGGCGGCGGATAGGGCCGGCGGCGCCGAAAACGGCGTCAGCGGCTCCTCCCTGCCCTCGATCAGCTCCCGCAGGATGACCCGGACTTCTTCCTCGACCGACCTGTGGTTCTTGGCCGAGCGCAGCCGCAGATAGTCTTTGACGGCGTCGTCGAGCTTGCGGATGGTCAGGCTTGCCATGACGCCCCTCCAGCACGGAATGACAGCGATGCTATCATCCGTGTGATTGCAGTGCAATCAGAGATTCCGGACGGCGATCAGGATTCCGATGAAGGTGGCGGCGATGATCCAGAGCGCCACGGTGCGCCAGCGGTTCTTGCGGCCTTCGCTGCGCCCCATCGCGGCGATGCTCTCCGGCGACAGCCGAATGCCGTCCCGCGTCATGGCCTCGAGCTGCTCGAGCACCGTGACCGAGCGCTGCACGATGTCGGGCAGGCGCATCAGCACGCGGGCGATGTCGCCGCCACCGGCCAGCGCGCCCTGCACCCGGCCGATCGGGCCGAGATTGCGCTCGATCCATTCGCGCACCACGGGATCGGCAACCTTCCAGATGTCGAGCTTGGGGTCGAAGCCGCGGGCCACGCCCTCGACCACGACCATGGTCTTCTGCAGCAGGATCAATTCGGGCCGCGTCGTCATGTCGAACAGGCCGGTGACCTCGAGCAGCAGCGTCAGCAGCCGCGCCATCGAGATCTCCTCGGCGGTGCGGTTGTGGATCGGCTCGCCGATGGCGCGGATGGCCTGCGCAAAGTTCTCGACCGAGTGATGCGCAGGCACGTAGCCCGCCTCGAAATGCACTTCGGCGACGCGACGATAGTCGCGGGTGATGAAGCCGAGCAGGATTTCGGCGAGGAAGCGCCGCTCCTTCATGCCGAGCCGGCCCATGATGCCGAAATCGACCGCGACAAGGCGGCCGGCATCATCGAGGAACAGATTGCCCGGATGCATGTCGGCGTGGAAGAAGCCGTCGCGCAGCGCGTGGCGCAGAAAGCTCTGGATCACCTTGCGGCCGAGATCGGGCAGATCGACATGCGCCTCTGCCAGGCGCTTGTGGTCGTTCAGCGCGATGCCGTCGATCCACTCCATCGTCAGCACGTTGTGCGTGGTGCGGTCCCAGTCGACGGTCGGCACGCGGAAATCAGGATCGTCCTGCGTGTTCTCCGCCATCTCGGACAGCGCGGCGGCTTCCAGCCGCAGATCCATCTCCATCGCGACCGAACGCGACATGGTGTTGATGACCTCGACGAGGCGCAGCCGCCGCGCCTCGGCCGAATAGGTCTCTGCCTTGTGTGCGACGAAGAAGAAGTCGGAGAGGTCGCGGCGGAAGCGCGACGCCACGTTCGGCCTGAGCACCTTGACCGCGACCGCCTTGCGGATGCCGTCGCGCAGCACCTCGCCGCGATGCACCTGTGCGATCGAGGCGGCCGCGACCGGCGGACCGAAGCTCACGAACACATCCTTCAGGGGCCGCTCCAGCGACGTCGCGATGGCGGCCTCAGCTTCGGCCTGCGAAAACGGTGGCAGGCGATCCTGCAGGCTTTCGAGGTCGCGGGCCATGTTGAAGCCGACGACATCAGGGCGCGTCGCCAGGAACTGGCCGAGCTTGAGATAGGCCGGCCCCATCCGCGTCAGCGCGCGTGAGATCCGGGGTCCCTGCTTGACGCCGCGGCGTTCGACGAGGCGGGCGAGTTTCAGCGCGAGCTGCCCGGGCGGCGGCACCAGGCTCGGATCGACGGAGCCGAACACGCCCTCGCGCGCAAACACGAACGCGGCGCGCATCAGGCGCGCAATGTGGGTGAAGGCAGAGATCACAAACGCCAGCCCGAATGCAGTGCGACGATGCCGCCGGACAAGGTCTGCCAGCTGACGCGGGAAAAGCCGGCGTCGCGGATCATGTCGGCGAAGGTGTTGGGTTTCGGAAACTTACGGATCGATTCGACCAGATACTGGTAGGACTCGGCGTCGCCCGTGACCATGCGGCCGAGCGGCGGGATCACCTTGAACGAGAACAGGTCATAGATCTTGTCGAGGCCGGGCATCTCGACGGTGGAGAATTCCAGGCACAGGAAGCGGCTGCCGGGTCTGAGCACGCGATAGGCCTCGCGCAGCGCCTTGTCGATCTGGGGCACGTTGCGAATGCCGAACGCGATCGTATATGCGTCGAAGCTGCGGTCGGCGAAGGCCAGCGCCTCGGCATTGCCCTCGACGAAATCGACCTGGGTATCGAGATGGCGCTTGGCGGCACGCTCGCGGCCCACGGCCAGCATGTCGGAATTGATGTCGCAGACGGTGGCATGGAAGCCCGCGCCTGCCGCCTTGGCGGCGCGGAACGAGATGTCGCCGGTACCGCCGGCAACGTCGAGCAACGCGAACGGCCGGTCGCTCCGGGGCGGGTCGAGCGCGGTGATCATGATGTCCTTCCAGACCCGGTGCAGGCCGCCGGACATCAAATCGTTCATCAAATCATAGCGCGACGCCACGCTGTGAAACACATCGTTCACCAGCGTCTGCTTGTCGCCCAGGGGGACGTCCCTGAAGCCAAAATGCGTGGTTTCGCCCGGTCGATCCATTACTCTACTCCACGAGGCGGACCATAGCCTGCCCGCCGCAATGGCGCTATCACACCGCCTTCATAAGGTGAATGCCTGACCATGCCTGAATTGCCCGAAGTCGAGACCGTCCGCCGCGGCCTTCAACCCGTCATGGAGGGGGCGAAAATCGTCGTCGCGGAGGCCCGCCGGCCGGATCTGCGCTTTCCGTTCCAGCCGGATTTCGTGGCCCGGCTCCAGGGGCAGGTCGTCACCGGGCTCGGCCGCCGTGCAAAATATCTCATGGCCGATCTCGCCTCCGGCGACGTGCTGCTGATGCATCTTGGCATGTCGGGCTCGTTCCGCGTCATCAAGCCGGACAACGAGGCTGTGCCCGGCGAGTTTCACTATGCCAAGGCTAAGGATTCCACGCACGATCACGTGCTGTTTCGGATGTCTTCCGGCGCCGACATCGTGTTCAACGACCCGCGCCGCTTCGGTTACATGAAAGTGATCGCGCGCAACGCGCTCGAGGACGAGCCGCTGCTGCGTGACCTCGGCCCCGAGCCGCTCGGCAACGAGTTCGACGCGGCGATGCTGGCAAGGTCGTGCGAGGGCAAAACGACCAGCCTCAAAGCGGCGCTACTCGACCAGCGCGTGGTCGCAGGCCTCGGCAACATCTATGTGTGCGAGGCGCTGCATCGCTCGCATTTGTCGCCGCGCCGGATCGCGGCGACGCTCGCGACCAAGGGTCGCAAGGGCGTGGGCGGCGGCGAGCCGACCGATCATGCCAAGCGATTGGTCAGCGCGATCCACACCGTGCTCAACGACGCCATCAAGGCCGGCGGATCGTCACTGCGCGATCATCGCCAGACCTCGGGCGAGCTCGGCTATTTCCAGCACTCCTTCAAGGTCTACGACCGCGAGGGCGAGAAATGCACGACGCCCGGCTGCGGCGGCACGGTCAAGCGTTTCACCCAGAACGGCCGGTCGACGTTCTGGTGCTCGAAGTGCCAGAAGTGACGCAGCGCCGTAGCCCGGATGGAGCGTAGCGCAATCCGGGTCCAGACTTTCCGCGGAAAGATTTTCCCGGATTTCGCTTCGCTCCATCCGGGCTACAAGAGAGCCCTCCTCAAAAAACACGAAGCGAAGCAATCCGGCTGGGCTGGTGGCCGGATTGCTTCGTCGTTGGGGCCCTTCCGGATGGTGAAGGGCCGGCTGTCGTCAGAGCGATTGCCCCGCTCAGGACGCCAGGATCTTGGTCTCGTCCGCAGCCTGTTCGGCGGCGATGTGCAGCACGCCGTCGGCGGCCGAGATGACCTGGTCGATCAGCACATCGGTGGTGGCTTCGAGTTCGAGACGGGTCTCGATCCAGCGCCAGAGGCCGCGAATCTCGTCGGCCGACTTGCCGTTCGGCGCGAATTCGCTGACGGCGAGGCCTGAGGCGAGTGCGTCCTGGTGATCGTTGCGCATCACGATCAGCGGGCGTGCCAGCACGTCCGCGAGATCGAGCGCGGCTTCCTCGGCGAGGGCGACCGCGGCATTGTCGATGCGCTGGCCGCGGATCGGCGTCTGGTTCAGCACGAAGCTGTAGGGCCGCTTCCAGGCGCGCGCGACGCTCAGCGTCGAGATGGTCGCCTCGATGTCGGCGACGCTCGGGCGGGCCGGGATCAGGCAGAGGTCGGAATGGCGGATCGCGGCGGTGGTGGCGGCGCTGAGGCCGGCCGCGGTGTCGACGATCGCGATCTGGAGGCCGCTGTCGGCCAGCATCTTCAGGCGCGGCTCGATGTTGGCGGCTTGATAGATCGGCTCGACGACGATGTCGTCATTGTTGCGGCGGCGCTGCCAGTTGGACAGGGTGCCCTGCGGGTCGGTTTCGATCAGGCGGACGGTGAAGCCGGCCTGCTTGGCAGCCAGCGCGAGGCCGATGGCGAGCGTGCTCTTGCCACTGCCGCCCTTTTGGGTGGCCAGTACGATCGTATGCATGGGAAGTCGATTCCTTTGGAATGCCTGGGTCTTTGGGGTAACGCCACACGCGAACGTGCATCGCTTCTCGATGCTGAGCTCTTCTTGCTCAGGACGTGCCCTGCCCGGTCCAAAGGGGGACCGCGGATGTCCGAATCAACGGGTACGATGATGGCAGAATCGGGAATGCCAGCCAATCCGTACCAACACTGGACCCGTTGTCGCGCGCATGATGTGCTCGCCGCCGTGAATGAGAGGGGCATGCGGAATGAGCGGCAATTGGCGCGACCGGACGGCGACCACCTTTGATTGCCAGAAGATGCCGGCGGTCTCGAGCCGCGGCATGGTGGTGAGCAACCATCCGCTGGCCTCCAGCGCCGGCGCCGAGATGCTGGCCGCCGGCGGCAACGCCATCGATGCCGCGATCGCCACCCTGTTCACGCTGACCGTGGTCGAGCCGATGATGGTCGGCATCATCGGCGGTGGCATGGCGCATATCCGCCTCGCTGACGGCAGCCACCGCTTCATCGACGGCCAGAGCACCGTGCCCGCCGCGGTACGCGACACCACCTACACCTCGAAGCCGGGCTCAGCCCATGACGTGTTCGACACAATCGGCAACGAGAACCTCAACGGCCCGAAGGCGGTGGCGACGCCGGGCTCGCTGAAAGCCTGGTGCGAGACGCTGCGCCGGTTCGGCACCATGCCGCTGGCCGATGTCATGCAGCCCGCGATCAAGCACGCCGCGCGCGGCTATGCGGCGACGCCCTATCTGCACGAATGCATCAGCGAGAGCGCCGCCGAGATGCGCAAGGACAAGCCGATCGCGGCGATCTATCTGCCTGACGGCGAGCCGCTGAAGGTCGGCGAGCGCGTGGTGCAGTCCGAATATGCCGAGACGCTGCGCTATATCGCCGATCACGGCGAGCAAGCCCTCTACGAAGGGCCGCTCGGTGACATCCTCGCCGACTACATGGAAAAGACCGGCGGCTTCATCCGCCGCAACGATCTCACCAGCTACAAGACGGTCGAGCGGCAGCCGATCCGCGCCGACTATCGCGGCTGGACCATCTTCGGCCCGCCGCCGCCTGCGGCGTCCGGTGTGCACATCGCGCAGATGCTGAACATTCTGGAGGGCTACGATATCGGCGGGCTCGGCTTCGGCACATCAGAGACCATTCATTACCTCGCCGAGGTCCTGAAGATCGCCTTTGCCGATCGCGCCGCGGCCAGCGGCGATCCTGACTATGTCGGCGTGCCCGTGGAAAAGCTGACGTCAAAGGCCTACGCCGAGGAGCGCCGCCGCGCCATCGATCCGGCGCGCGCGCAGGCTTTTGGCGCCGGCGTGACGCAGCTCGAAGGCGCGCATACCACGCACATGACGGCGGCCGACAGCTTAGGCAACGTGGTCGCGACCACGCAGACCATCAACAATCTGTTCGGCGCCAAGATCATGATCCCGGGCCTCGGCGCCATCGCCAACAATTACATGAACCTGTTCGATCCGCGTCCGGGCCACGCGCTGTCGCTGGCTCCCGGCAAGCGCGTGACGACCTCGATGTCGCCGATGATGGCGCTGCGCGACGGCAAGCTGCGCTATGCGCTCGGCCTGCCCGGAGGCAAGCGCATCTTCCCGAGCGCGATGCAGGCGCTGGTCAATCTGATCGATCACGGCATGAGCCTGCAGGAAGCCGTCGAGGCGCCGCGGGTCTGGACCGAAGGCAACGCGCTCGAGGTCGAGCAGAAGGTTCCGGAGAGCGTGCGCACAAAGCTCGCCGCGCTCGGCCACAAGGTGCAGCCGGTTGCGACGGTTGCCGGCGGCATGAACGGCATCGCCTTCCACGACGACGGCACCATGACCGGCGCCGCCTGCTGGCGCGCCGACGGCACCCCGGTCGGGATCTCGGGTGGTCTTGCGAAGAGCGGGGTGCGGTTCAGGTTGAGTTAGTCCTCGTGCCCCGGACGCAGCGCATCACGCAGTGGTGCGCTGCTGAGCCGGGGCCCAGAAAAATTCTCGCGGGCTTCGGGGAATTGGGTCCCGGCTCAGCGCCGCACCGCTTCGCGCTGCGTCGCGTCCGGGACACGAGAGTTGTGAATGTCGCGGCGCCTCGCGTGCTCATCCAGATGCGCGCCGCAGTCAGGCGTCGCAGAGGAGACAACAATCGCCCTGTCCTACCGCATGACGAACGGATTCGCCGGCACCTCCGTCGCGGTCGAGATCCACACGCTCTTCGTCTCCTGATATTCGCGCACCGCGTCGATGCCGCTCTCGCGGCCGACGCCGGAATGCTTCATGCCGCCGAATGGCATCATGTAGCTGATGGCGCGATAAGTGTTCACCCAGACGGTTCCGGCGCGCAGTTGCTTCGGCACGCGGATGGCGCGCGCCAGATCACGGGTCCAGATGCCGGCCGCCAGGCCATAGATCGTGTCATTGGCGATGCGGATGGCGTCCTCCTCGGTATCGAAGGCGATGATCGAGAGCACCGGCCCGAACACCTCTTCGCGCGCGATCCGCATGGAATTGTCGACATCGGTAAAGATGGTCGGCTCGACGAACTGGCCGCCCATGATGCCTTCGCCGGAGGCCGGCTTGCCGCCAAGCAGGCAGCGCGCGCCTTCAGCCTTCGCGATGTCGATATAGTCGAGGATCTTCTTGTATTGCGCGGGCGTCGTGACAGGACCGATATTCGTGTCGGCCTGCATGGGATTGCCGATCTTGGCGGAGCGCGCGAGCTCGAGCAGGCGGTCCACGAACTTGTCCTTGATCGAGCGCTGCACGAGCAGGCGCGATCCGGCGATACAGGTCTGGCCCGTCGCGGCGAAGATGCCGGAGACGGCGCCGGCGGCGGCCGCGGCGAGGTCGGCATCCTCGAACACGATGTTGGGCGACTTGCCGCCGAGCTCCAGCGATACCCGCTTCAGGCTGCGCGCGGCAGTCTCATAGACCCGTGCGCCCGTGGTGTCCGAGCCGGTGAAGGTGATCTTGGCGACACCGGGATGCGAGATCAGCTCGCTGCCGATCTCCGGACCGAAGCCGGTGACGACGTTGAAGATGCCGTCGGGAAGCCCGGCCTCCTTCGTCAGCGCGGCGAATTCGAGCGTGCTCGCCGAGGTGAACTCGGATGGCTTGACGACGACGGCGCACCCGGCGGCGAGAGCTGCGGCGCATTTCCATGCGACAAAGAGCAGCGGCGAGTTCCAGGCGGTCAGCGCGGCTACGACGCCGACGGGCTCATGCGTCGTGTAGGCAAAAGTGTCGGCCTTGTCGATCGGCACGAGGCCGCCCTCCAGCTTGTCGACGAGCCCGCCGAAGTACCACCACCATTCCGGATGGTAGCGGAGCTGGCCGTGCATCTCCGCCATCAGCTTTCCGTTGTCGCGCACCTCGATCTCGGCGAGGCGCTCCGCATTCGCTGCGACCAGATCGCCGAGCTTGCGCATCACCTTGCCGCGGGCCGAGGCCGTCATCTTCGCCCATGGACCGCGCCACATCGCCTCGTTGGCGGCCTTCACGGCCTTGTCGGCATCGGCAGCCGATCCGCGCGGAATCTTTGCCCAGGGCTTGCCTTGATAAGGATCGATCGAGTCGAACCACTCGCCATTGGCGGGATCGACATACTCGCCGTTGATATAGAGCTGATAGGTTTTCATGATTTCCTCCCGTCGGGGCGCATTACGATTGCGTCTGGAGGGGAGGCTAGCACGGCTTCCGTGACTTCGTTGCGGCGAAGCCACTCACAAAAGTTGCGGCTGCTCTGCTACTTCCGCACGCAGATCACGCGCACGACGGCGGCTTTTGCATCGGTCGATGTGCCGTTCGCGCTGACGGCGTTCGCCTTCAGGAAATCACGCACCGTTTCTGCTGAGACCATCACCGCCTGTGATGCCGGCACAGACGTTGCGGGTCCTGCGATCACTGCAGGCTTCAGCAGCGCGACGCCGGCGAATTTGCCGTCCCCATCGATGGCGGGGCCGCCGGAGAAGCCGACTGCAGGCGGAGGGGTCAGCGCGGAATCGCTTGATGTCACCGGCGAAAGCGCGCCTTTGACGCTCGACACGCCCGCCGCGCCGCCCTGGCTTTGCGGATCGGCGATGCCGATGACATCGACACTCGCCTTCGCCGCGCCACCGGCGAGGCTGAGCGGCTTCAATCCGCGCGCGCCGTAGATGTGCAGCAGCGCGAGATCGTGCTCCTTGTCCTCGGCGAGGCGGTCGGCGCTGCCATAGCCCGCGATCGTGATCGCGAGGCAGCTGTCGGTGACGAGGCGGTCGGAGACGATCGCGCCATCGTCGCTGACGACGATGCCGGTGCCGTATTCGACGGTCTTGCGCGGCGGCGGTCCGGCTTGCGGCCCCGATGGAAACGCATTGAACGCGCTCGACATCGCGATCACGACCGGCTCGACCGTGTTCTCGGTCGCCTGGTCATAGAGGATCGTCATGATGCGGACTTCATCGCCCTTGAAGGTGCCGCGCACGTAGAATTTCTTCAGGCCCTGCAATCCCGACAGCACGAAGAAATCGGGCTTCACCACGGTGTAGTCGATCTTGCGCCCCGTAGGCTCCTTCTTCTCGGCATCCGCGAGCTTTGCCGTGGTCGGGTTCGCCTCCTTGCGGCGGCTGAGCGATATCTGCACGGTTCCGGTCGGCGAGGTCCATTTCGAGCCGTTGGCGTCGGTGACCTGCTGCGGCACCAGTTTTGAGGGAATGCCGAGCCGCGCGCCGCTGGTCATCTCGGTGACGATCCTCCAGCCGACGCCCTCCTGCTTGCGCCGCGCGGTCTCGGCGAGCGCGGCGCGCTCCTGCGGATTGAGCACGCCGGTCGGCTTGCCGCCCTTGTTCTTCTGGTATTCCTTGATGGCGTTGACCATGCGCTCGCTGACGTCGCCGGTGATGGCGCCGTTATATTCGCCGACCCAGGCGAGGTCGGACTGAAGCGACAGCCGCTCGGCCTGCGCCATCGCATTGGCCGTTTCCGATGCCGTTTGCAGGGCGGGCGGCTGGATCGGCACGGTCTGGACCGTCTTCGGCTTGGTGCCGGGGACCTGCGACGTCGTCATCTGGGCGCTCGCACCCGTGGCGGACGCCAACATCAGTGTTGCCGCAAGCATCGATCTCATGACAAATCCAGCCAGCCCATTGAACGTGCTGCCATTGAAGCACATCTCGTTGGTCGCGAACAATGTTGGGGTGGTTCAGGAGTAAGAGAAGGTGCTGAGCCCGGACGAACTCGAACGCTATGCCCGCCATATCGTGCTGCGCGATGTCGGTGGTCCCGGCCAGGCCGCGCTGAAAAAGGCCTCCGCGCTGGTGATCGGCGCCGGCGGGCTCGGCGCGCCCGCGCTGATGTATCTCGCTGCCGCCGGCATCGGCACGCTCGGCGTGGTCGATGACGACGTGGTCTCGCTGTCCAATCTGCAGCGCCAGGTGATCCACACGACGCCTGATATCGGCCGGCACAAGGTCGAGAGCGCGGCCGAGCGGATCGCGGCGCTCAATCCGCATGTCCGCTTCGTCGGGCACGCCACCTGGCTCAATGCCGACAATGCGCTCAGCCTGATCGGCGACTACGATCTCGTGCTCGACGGTTCCGACAATTTCTCGACGCGCTATCTGGTCTCGGACGCCTGCTTCTTCGCGAAGCGGCCGCTGATCACGGCGGCGCTCGGCACTTTCGACGGCTCGCTCACCACCATCCGCGCGCATGAGACCAACGAGCAGGGTGAGTTCAATCCGACCTATCGCTGCCTGTTTCCGGAGGCCCCGCCGCCCGGCACGGTGCCGGCCTGCGCCGAGGCCGGCGTGATGGGCGCGCTCGCGGGCGTGCTCGGCTCGATGATGGCGCTGGAGGCGATCCGTGAGATCGTCGGGTTCGGCGACGGCCTGGTCGGCCGCCTCCTGATGATCGATGCGCGCGCGATGCGCTTCGAGACGCTGCGTTATGCGCGCGATCCCGCCAATCCGCTCAATGGCGACGGGCCTGTGATCACCGATCTCAGCGCCCATCGCGACTGATCGAAGCCGTTACCGCGTCGCCGGCTTCTCGCTGTCCAGATGCGCCATCTGCTCGGCCGCGTAGCGCGTGCCGGCGGCGACATTGGGCGGAAACGCCTTGGCCAGCGCTGCGAGATGAGCCTGCGTCAGCGCCACCTCGGTCGCGCCGAGCGCTTCGGTGAGACGGTTGCGGGTACGCGCGCCGACCAGCGGCACGATCTCCTTGCCTTGTGCGGCGACCCAGGCGATCGCGACTTGCGCCGGCGTTGCGCCGATCTCGGTAGCGATCGCGCGCAACTGCTCCACCAGCGCGAGATTGGCGTCGAGATTCGATCCCTGGAAGCGCGGCGTCATCAGCCGGTAGTCGCGACCGGCCTTGCCTGAGTCCTTCGACCAATGGCCGCTGATCAGGCCGCGCGCGAGCACGCCGTAAGCGGTGATGGCGATGCCGAGCTCGCGGCAGGTCTGCAAGATGTCGCGCTCGATGCCGCGTTCGATCAGCGAATATTCGATCTGGAGATCGGCGATCGGATGCACGGCGTGTGCGCGACGGATGGTGGCGGAGCCGACCTCGGACAGGCCGATGTGCCTGACGTAGCCGGCCTTCACGAGATCAGCGATGCCGCCGATCGTTTCCTCGATGGGAATGCTGGGGTCGAGCCGCGCCGGGCGATAGACGTCGACATAGTCGGTGCCGAGCCGCTGCAGCGAATAGGCGAGGAAGTTCTTCGTCGCGGCTGGCCGGGTGTCCATGCCGGCGAATTCACCGGCGGGACCGCGCAACGCGCCGTACTTGACGCTGATCTGCACTTTGTCGCGCGGCACGTTCTGCAGCGCCTCATGCACCAGCATCTCGTTGTGGCCCATGGCGTAGAAGTCGCCGGTGTCCAGCAACGTGATGCCGGCATCGAGCGCTGCATGCACCGTGGCGATGGCCTCACCGCGATCGGCGGGGCCGTAGACCTCGGACATGCCCATGCAGCCGAGGCCGAGGGCGGAGACAATGGGGCCGGTCGAACCGAGTTTGCGCTGTTCCATGATGGCTCTCCTCGAAAAAGCGCGGCTGATGGCGCCGCGTGACGAGGCCAGATATGCGCCTGCTCCATTACGCCGATAAGCTGGACAATCCAGAATGGCTTGTTCACATTAGCGAACAATGGCTGAGCCCGACCTGCGCGATCTCGATGTTTTCGTGGCGGTTGCCCGCACCCGTAATTTCCGCCGTGCGGCGATCGAAATTCGCGTGTCGGTATCGAGCCTTAGCCAGCGTCTGCGGGATCTGGAGGAGCGCCTCGGCGTCCGCTTGATGAACCGCACCACCCGCAGCGTCGCGCTGACCGAGGCGGGCGAGCTGCTGCTCTCGCGGCTCGCCCCGGCGCTGCGCGACGTCGGCGACGCCCTGGACCAGGTGCGGGGCCTGCGCGAGGTCGCCTCGGGCCGGCTGCGCATCAACGCACCGCCGCCGGCGGTCGATCTCGTGCTGGCGCCGATGGTCGGCCCGTTTCTCAGCGTCCATCCGCAGGTCGATCTCGACATCGTCTCCGAGAGCGGTTTCGTCGACATCGTGAGCGGGGGCTATGACGCCGGCGTGCGTTACGGCGAGCATCTCGCGCAGGACATGGTGGCGATCCCGCTGAGCGGCCCGCAGCGCTACGTCGTTGTCGCCTCGCCCGATTACGTCGCGCGCCGCGGCCGGCCGCGTCATCCGAAGGATCTGCTCGAGCACGATTGCGTCCGCGCCCGCTATTCGAGCGGCGTCATGCATGATCTCGAGTTCGAGAAGGCGGGCCAGCTCGTGAAGGTCGATCCGCCGGCAAAGCTGATATCGACCAACATGAACCTTGCGATGCGCGCTGTGCTCGACGGCGCCGGCATCTGGGCGACGCTCGATGGCTATGTCGGCGATGCCGTGAAATCCGGCACGCTGGTCAGCCTGATGGAGGATTGGTGCGAGCCGTTTCCCGGCCCGTTCCTGTATTACCCGAGCCGGCGCCAGACGCCGCCCGCGCTGCGCGCGTTCATCGATTTTGTCGCAGACTGGCGCAAGCGCGAAACGCGCAGACAGTAGACCCTCATGGTGAGGAGGCGCGAAGCGCCGTCTCGAACCATGAAGGCCCGGATCTCGCCCGCGGCCATCCTTCGAGACGACCGCTTCGCGGTCTCCTCAGGATGAGGACGGAGAGCTTGGCGCGCAGCAAACGTGTCTCAGAGCATGCTCGGCAGCACGCGGTCCGGCGGCTTGTGGGCGTCGAGGAAGGTGCGGATGTTGATGATCACCTTCTCGCCCATCTCGACGCGGCCTTCGATCGTGGCCGAGCCCATATGCGGCAGCAGCGTCACCTTGCCGGCCTTGGCGAGGCGAACGAGCTTCGGGTTCACCGCGGGCTCGTGCTCGTAGACGTCGAGGCCGGCGCCGCCGATCTCGCCGCCTTCGATCAGCTTGATCAGCGTGTCCTCGTCGGTGACCTCGCCGCGCGCGGTGTTGACGATGTAGGCGTCCTTCCGGATCAGCTTCAGCCGGCGTGCCGAGAGCAGATGATAGGTCGCCGGCGTGTGCGGGCAGTTCACCGAGATGATGTCCATCCGCGCCAGCATCTGGTCGAGGCTTTCCCAATAGGTGGCGCCAAGCTCTTCGGCGATCTTCGGCGCGACGGGACGGCGGTTGTGATAGTGGATCTGCAGGCCGAAGGCGCGGGCGCGGCGCGCCACGGCCTGGCCGATGCGGCCCATGCCGATGATGCCGAGGCGCTTTCCCCCGATGCGGTGGCCGAGCATCCAGGTCGGCGACCAGCCCGGCCACGGCTTTCCTTCGGTCAGGATCGAGGCGCCCTCGATCATCCGGCGCGGCACGGCCAGGATCAGCGCCATGGTCATGTCGGCGGTGTCTTCGGTCAGCACCTTCGGCGTGTTGGTGACGGTGATGCCGCGGGCATGCGCGGCTTCGACGTCGATATTGTCGACGCCGTTACCGAAATTGGCGATCAGGCGGAGCTTGCACTCGGGCTGGTTAACGATGTCGGCGGTGATGTGGTCGGTGACGGTCGGAACCAGCACGTCGGCGGTGCGCGCAGCTTCCGCAAGCTGATCGGCCGACATCGGCGTGTCCTCGAGATTGATCCGCGCGTCGAACAGCTCGCGCATCCGCGTCTCGATCGAATCCGGCAGCTTGCGCGTCACGACGACGAGGGGCTTTTTCTTCACCGACATGTCCTGCTCTCATGAGACGTCGCAGGCCGCCTCTGTCGCCAAAGGCGGGCTGTTCAGGCCTCATTAACCCGGTTGTTCGACACTGGCCTTGCCGTGTCGTCCCCGGCGTTTCCTTCAAGCTCTCCCGACATTTCCACCCGGAAAATCGGGGCAAACTGGTTGTTCTCGTGTTCGTCCTCTCTAGCAGAAGGCCGGGCCAAGACAAGAACCACGGGTCAGGCTTGCGGAACACCCGTGTGGGGCGGGTCAGGGACCGATATGGCAGGGTTTTGTAACTTGGGGTGAGGGCCCGGCTGGGTCCTCGACAGGAGACGGGTTGATGGCGTTGGGGCGTTTTTGTTCGGTGATGGCGCTCGTTTGCACCTGGTTGAGCGCCTCGGTCAGCCCCGGGCACTCGGCCAAGGACGCTACGCCTCAGACCGCGAGCGGCTTGCCCGTGCCGCGCTATGTCAGCCTCAAGTCGGACCACGTCAACGTCCGCGCCGGTCCCACCAAGGACAATGACGTTGCTTGGGTCTACACCCGCGCCGGCCTGCCGGTCGAAATTACCGCCGAGTTCGAGAACTGGCGCCGGGTGCGCGATTCCGAGGGCGCCGAGGGCTGGGTCTATCACTCGCTGCTGTCGGGCCGCCGCACTGCGGTCGTCACGATGAAGCATAAGGACGACCTCGCACCGATCTACGACCGCGCCGATCCCGACAGCGCGGTTGCGGCCAGGCTCCAGGCCGGTGTCGTCACGACGGTGAAGAAGTGCACTGCAAACTGGTGCCGCGTCACCGGCAACGGCTTTGACGGCTGGATCCAGCAGGAACGCCTCTGGGGCGTCTACTCGGACGAGCAGGTCAACTGACCTGCCGGCGTAAACGACTATGGCCGGGACGAGGCCCGGCCATGACGGCAAATTCAGCGGTTTGGATCGATCTCAGCGCTTCTTGCGCAGGCGCACGACCATGTCGATGCGGGCGATCTCGTAACCTTCCGGCACCTCCGGCATCTTGGACAGCGCCAGATGCGGGTCCTCGATGTCGACCAGCTCATGGCTGTTCTCGAGGTAATAGTGGTGGTGGGTGGTGACGTTGGTGTCGAAATAGGTCTTGGTGCCGTCGACGCTGACCTGACGCAGCAGGCCGGCATCGGTGAGCTGGTTCAACGTGTTGTAGACGGTTGCCAGCGACACCGGAACCTTGGCGAGCGTGGCTTCCTCATAGAGCATTTCAGCCGTGAGGTGGCGCGCACCCTTGCCGAACAGGAGCCAGCCCAGCGCCATACGCTGGCGCGTCGGACGGAGCCCGGCGGACTGGAGCATTTCGTTGACGTCGTGCCAAGGGCAGCCCGTCAGGGCCGGCTGACGGCCGGACAGAAGGGCCGCGGCATGGTCGTCGTCGTGATGGGGCGCGGTATTCTCGCTCATTTCCAGATTTCGGGCACGCGTGAACAATATCTCTAGGCAATATAAGAACAGAAAGATGCAGATGCAAGTTTCTCGCAACTAGAGAGGTTCTAATCAGCTCTGGAACCGGGCGAGGACCCCGTCATTTTACCTTCATGAGAGCGCTTTGCCACCGAAATAGCCTGTGTTAGAGAGCCCGCGGTTCCGCTTAGCCGATTTTGGCCCAGCCGGGCATGGAGGCTCGGTCCGCAGTCCATCCGGGGCTTGCGGGAGTTGGCGCCCGACAATGGCAATTGGCGTTGCTCTCCGACCTGGACGGGGCCCATTTTCGCCAAAGAACGCCGCTCAATCGGGATTTGAACAGAGGCAAGTGCATGTTGAACAGGCGCAACGGTTACGAATACGAAGATCTGCTGGCATGTGCCCGCGGCGAGATGTTCGGTCCGGGCAATGCCCAGCTGCCGCTGCCGCCGATGCTCATGTTCGACCGCATCACGGAAATCAACGACAATGGCGGCGAGTTCGGCAAGGGCGTGGTGCGCGCCGAGCTCGACGTGAAGCCGGACCTCTGGTTCTTCGGCTGCCACTTCAAGAACGATCCGGTGATGCCCGGCTGCCTCGGCCTCGATGCGTTGTGGCAAATGGTCGGCTTTTTTCTGGGCTGGACCGGGGGTGAAGGTCGCGGTCGCGCGCTTGGCCTCAACGAGCTGAAGTTCAGCGGCCAGGTGCTGCCCGAGGCCCGCAAGGTTGTGTACAACGTCGATATCAAACGCGTGATGCGTTCAAAGCTCGTGCTCGGCATCGCCGACGGGTGGCTTTCGGTCGATGACCAGATTATTTATCGCGCCAAGGATCTGAAGGTCGGCCTGTTCAAGCAGGGCACGAGCCTGGGCTGAAGCGCATCACCAAGAAAGACAACGATTTAGGCGAGGCTGTCATGAGGCGGGTTGTGGTCACCGGGATGGGCATCGTCTCGTCCATCGGAAACAACACCCAGGAGGTGCTTGCGAGCCTTCACGAGGCGAAGTCGGGCATTTCGCGGGCTGAGAAATATGCCGAGCTCGGCTTCCGTTCGCAGGTGCAAGGTGCGCCGACGCTCGATCCTTCGACGGTCGTCGACCGCCGTGCGATGCGTTTCCTCGGCCAGGGCGCCGCGTGGAATCACATCGCGATGGAGCAGGCGATCCAGGACTCCGGCCTGAGCCCCGAGGAAGTTTCCAACATCCGCACCGGCATCATCATGGGCTCCGGCGGCCCCTCGGCGCGCACCATCGTCGAATCCGCCGACATCACCCGCACCAAGGGACCGAAGCGCGTCGGACCGTTTGCAGTGCCGAAGGCGATGTCCTCCACGGCCTCCGCGACGCTCGCGACCTGGTTCAAGATCAAGGGCGTGAACTATTCGATCTCCTCGGCTTGCGCGACCTCGAACCATTGCGTCGGCAACGCCTATGAGACGATCCAGATCGGCAAGCAGGACGTCATCTTCGCCGGCGGTTGCGAGGAGCTGGACTGGTCGCTGTCGGTGCTGTTCGACGCGATGGGCGCGATGTCCTCGAAGTACAACGACACGCCCGCGACCGCCTCGCGTCCCTACGACGTCAACCGCGACGGCTTCGTGATTGCCGGCGGTGCTGGTGTGCTGGTGCTTGAAGAGCTCGAGCATGCCAAGGCACGCGGCGCGCGCATCTACGGCGAGATCGTCGGCTATGGCGCGACATCGGACGGCTACGACATGGTCGCGCCGTCGGGTGAAGGCGCCGAGCGCTGCATGCGCATGGCGCTGTCGACGGTGAAGACCAAGGTCGATTACATCAATCCGCACGCGACCTCGACGCCGGCCGGCGACCCTCCCGAGATCGACGCGCTCCGCCGCGTGTTCGGAAGCGGCGAGAAGTGCCCGCCGATCTCGGCGACCAAGGCGCTGACCGGCCATTCGCTGGGCGCGACCGGCGTGCAGGAGGCGATCTACTCGCTGCTGATGATGAACAACGGCTTCATCTGCGAGAGCGCGCACATCCAGGAGCTCGATCCTATGTTCGCCGACATGCCGATCGTCCGCAAGCGCATCGACAACGTCAAAATCGGCACCGTGCTGTCGAACTCGTTCGGCTTCGGCGGCACCAACGCCACGCTGGTGTTCAGCCGGCTGGATGTGTGACGTCATTGCGGACGCGCTAATAATTTTCTCGTCATGGCCGGGCAAAAGCGCGAAGCGCGTCTTCGCGAATGATGTCCCGGCCATCCACGTCTTAGCATCTAGCTCTCATGGGCGTGACGAAAGCGGAAGGTGATCGCGAGATGGAAGGTTTGATGAAAGGCAAGCGCGGTCTGATCATGGGCATCGCCAATGATCACTCGATCGCCTGGGGCATGGCGAGGACGCTGCATGCCCAAGGTGCCGAGCTTGCCTTCACCTTCCAGGGCGAAGCGCTTGGCAAGCGCGTCAAGCCGCTGGCGGAATCGCTCGGTGTCGATCTGGTGCTGCCTTGCGACGTCGAGGACATCGCCAGCGTCGACGCCACGTTCGACGCCTTGCGCGAAAAATGGGGCAAGCTCGATTTCGTCATCCACGCGATCGGCTTTGCCGACAAGAACGAGCTGAAGGGCCGCTACGCCGACACCAGCCGCGAGAACTTTTCGCGCACCATGGTGATCTCCTGCTTCTCCTTCACCGAGGTCGCCAAGCGTGCCGCCGAGCTGATGACCGAAGGCGGCAGCATGATCACGCTGACCTTCGGCGCCTCCGAGCGCGCGATGCCGAATTACAACGTGATGGGCGTGGCCAAGGCGGCGCTGGAAGCCTCGGTACGCTATCTCGCCTCCGATTTCGGACCGCGCGGCATCCGCGTCAACGCGATCTCCGCCGGTCCAATCCGTACGCTCGCCGGATCCGGCATCGGCGAGGCGCGCGCGATGTTCGCCTACATGCAGAAGCATTCGCCGCTCCGCCGCGGCGTCACGCTTGACGACCTCGGCGGCTCGGCGCTGTATCTGCTGTCGGATCTCTCCGGCGGCGTGACCGGCGAGATCCACTACGTCGATTCCGGCTACAACATCGTCCTGATGCCGAGGCCGGATGATCTGAAGGCGTCGGAATAACTTCGTAGCCCGGATGGAGCGCAGCGCAATCCGGGGCGATCGTATCAGCGGATGAGCCTGTCCCGGATTTCGCTGCGCTCCATCCGGGCTACAAGAGCAGGTTGCTGCAAAAGCGCGAAGCGCGGCCTCTCCCCGCACCCCACGATTATGGGGCGGACTCGACCTTAAAATCGTGTTTGCTGGCGCTCGGTGGCGCCGTAGGGTCGTATCCCGCGGTTCGGGAGGAATGATCTTGCCGATGGTGCATGCGTTATGTCGCGCGAGCGCGCTGGCGTCCGTGGCCGGTGCCGTACTGCTTGGTGGTAGCTCGCATGCCCAGGCACAGTCGGCGATCTGGGATTCGACCCTCTCCAACACGAACTGGTACGTGCCGACGGCGCAGCTGCTCGCCTATGCCGCGCCGAAGACCGGCTTCTCCAATCCGATCCCGATCGGCGACCAGACACTGTGGTCGCTTTCGACCGCGACCAACGGCGCGTTCACCGGGACGAGTGTCGCGCAGCTCAAGTTTGGGTCCGCGCTCCTGACGGACAGCTCGACCATCCAGGGTTTCGTCACCACCGCGGGCCAGATCACGATGCTGTTCACGCCCACCGCGGGTGGCGCGGTGACCGTCGGTCTTGGCCACATGCGCACCATCAACGGCGTGACCGGGATGGAGATGCAGATGATCACCGGCGACAGCCTGCTGGTGACGCATTGGGCCTACATGCTGCCGTACGATCCCGCGACCTTCACGCCGTCGGCCTCGCAACCCATCCCCGCGAATTCCGTCCCGCAATGGGCGTGGACGGCCGGTACGCCGTGGCGGATCGTCAGCTCCAATCTGTTCGGGACGTCGGCGCCGGGCCGCTTCGTCATCACGAACTACCAGAACGGATATTTCTGGGGCGCCGGTATCGCGCCGGCAGGCAGCAGCGCAGCCAACTTCACGCTGCTGGGGTCGGTGACGCCGGAAGGCAACGTCCTCTTCAACACGCTCTCGCGCGGCACGCTTTCAAGCCTCTACGGCACCGCCAGCGGCGATGCATCGGGCGCGCAGATGCTCGTCAGCACCTATGATCTCTCAGGCAACCCGACCGGCGGTTTTGCTTATCTCTCTTTGGTGCGCCCCTATGCCGAGACGCTGCAGGCGCAGAACAGACGCGCGGGGCTCGGTGCGGCCGATATGCTCTACCGTCTGTCCGCGACATCGCTCGGGTGGAGCGGCAGCATGGCGACGGGATTCACGGCGCTCGACAATCTCGGCGGTCCCGCTCTCGTCAACGCCGTCAACCAGACCTTACCCATTCTCACCGGTGCGGCATCGCAGGCGACCTATTCCACGCAGCGTGTGTTCCAGCAGACCATGACGGGACGACTGGACGATGTGCTCGGGCTGAACGCCGGCGTCATGCCTGAGCGGAATATCTGGATGAAGCCGCTCGGCGGCAGCGTGCGGCAGGCCAGCGTCGACGGCGTTGCCGGATATAACGCCGCGGGTGGCGGCATTGCCGTCGGTGCGGACGCGACGATCTCCCCGCGCGCGCTGCTCGGCGGCGTGTTCGCCTATTCGCATCAGACCATCACCGGAAGCGACGATGCGGTCCCCAACCGGCTCGGGATCGATTCGTATCAGGCGGGCGTCTATGGCGCTTACGCGCTCGGCAACGGCTTCCAGCTCGACGGCCAGCTCGACGGCGCGCTGAACGACAATGGCGAGAGCCGCTCGCTCACCTTCATCAACAGCACGGCCGGTGCCGGCTATCGCTCCTATAGCGGGCACGTGGGTGCCGGCGTCCGCAAGCTGATTGCGATCGCGCCGGGATTCGCGATCGCGCCAATGCTGCGGATGGACTATGGCCAGGTTCGCTCGCCCGCCTATCAGGAAAGCGGCGCGGGCGGCTTCAGCCTCAACGTGGATTCGCAAACCTATCGCGAGCTGACGCTGACGGCGGGATTGAAGGGCGCCTATCAGATCGCAAGGCAGGTCTATCTCACCGGCGATGTCGGCGTCGGCTACAACACGCTGAACCAGGGCCTCCAGATCAAGTCCGCGTTTGCCGGAGGCGGCGACACCTTCGTCACCAACGGTCTTGCGCTCTCGCCATGGATCTACTCGTCCGCGCTGGGGCTCGTCGCGGCCGACGGCAAGAATTTTGATCTTGGGATCCGCTACGGTGTTGCGGCCACATCCTCCGGACTGCTGCAGCAGTCCGGACTCGCCGTCCTCAAGATCAGGCTCTGAGTTTAGCCGGCCGCGATCTCCTCCGCACGCTGGAACGCCGGCCGGGCCATGCAGCGCGCGATATAGGCATCGAAGGCCGGCCGCGACGGCACCATCTTGAACAGGCGCACCGCAAAGTTCAGGCCCGAGCCGATGGTGATGTCGGCCGCCGAAAAATCCTCACCGAGGATCCACGGCCCCTTGGCGAGCGCGGCTTCCAGCACGTCGAACACCTGCGTCGCACTGCCCCAGGCCGCGGTCGAGCTCGGCACCTCGATCTTGGTGTAGATCTGGATGATCGCGGGCTCGATGCAGCTCGGCGAGAAGAACGGCCATTGCAGATAGCGCGCGCGGCGCGGGTCGGTCGTTGCGGGCGCGAGCTTGGTTTCGGGATAACGGTCGGCGATATAGGCGCAGATTGCGGCGGCTTCGCCCAATGCGGCATCGCCGTCGGCGAGCGCCGGCACCTTGCCCATCGGATTGACCTTGAGAAAATCCGGTGCCTTCTGCGCGCCGGTCGAGATGTCGGTCAGCACGCGCTCATAGGGCAGGCCGCTCTCTTCCATCAGCCAGAGCGTCGAGAACGAGCGCGAGCGGGGCGACCAATAGAGCTTGATCATGGCGTTGACCTTTCATCGGCCGGAGCGAGCAAGGGTGGATTCATGCCGCGTCGGCATCGAATCTGCAATCCACTGCGGTGACGACTGTCCGGGCTTTGGTTCAGTCCTCCTTGAGATAGCCGGGCAGACCCCGGTCGAGCCTGTCTGTGACGAGGGCTCGTGTCCTCTCGCGAAGCGTCGCACTGGACGAGGCTGCCGCGGGTGGATCGGGGAATAGCGTGTTGTCGAGCTTGGTGAGCGGGTCTTCGGTCAATCGCATGCTTGCGGCGAAGTTGGCGCCGAAATTTACGAAGGGGCGTTTGATCTCTTCGTAGCTGCGGCCGTCGATCATCGTGATCGCAACATTGGCAAAAAGGTGCGAGTGACGGAGGATGCCGCCGAGACCCTGATTGTAGGTGCCGATGCCGTTCAGCGTCATATGCGTGTTCGGCAACTCCGCCTTGAACGTCGTTGCGACAAGATAACGCTCGCAATTGGCATTCGCGGTGAAGCCCCGCACGATCACCGGCAGGCGCTCTCCTGGATCGCGGATGAGGATTGTCTTCGGATTGTAGAAGGGTTCGAACACGCCCTTGGGATAGGCGATCCTGCGCACCGCGGGATCGTTGCTCGTTGCCGCGCGCACCCGCGCAAAGACGAGGTCATCGAGGCCCCAGTCGATCGGGATCTCGCTCGCCTCATTCTCGAAGATCGTGAGGCCGAACTTCTGTACGGAATAGTGCTCTCCGATGACCGAGATCACGCCAAGCCGGCATGGGCCGCTTTCCACCGCGACCGGCTGCTTTGCCGGCGGTTTGGCCTTTGGCGCCGCCTTCTTGGCCGCGGGTTTTGCTGGCGCGGTCTGGGCGGGAGGTGCAGTGGTCGCGGGGGGAGTTTGCGCGCCTGCCGAAGTTAGAAGGGACAACAGCGCGATCAGCGAGACAGAAATTCGAATCATGGATTCCGGGGGGCGTCAGGCAAGGGGTCATCGGACACGCCACACTAAGGCGGGAGTGTGACAACCGCAAGCTGCACCCGGAGATCGCCGTCTATCCGAAGGGCTGCTGCCGCTTCCACCGGTAGCATTTCATCATGAAGCCGGTCGCCGGATTCACCACCTCGGTCTCGAACACAAAACCCTCGCGCTCGTACCAGCGCCAGGCCTTCTCGTTCTCGCGCACACAGCGTAGTTCGATCTCGTCAGGCAATTGCGTGCGCGTAAAGGTGAGCAGTTGCCGGCCGAGCGACTGCCCCTGATAGGCGGGCGCGACGAAGAGCTGGTCGAGATAGAGCTTTGACAGATGCAGCGCCAGCATGGCGGAGATGGTGCCGTTGTCGTCGGCGACATAGAGCGTCCAGCCGTCCTCGATCTCGCGCCCGATACGTGCGCGCAAATTCGCCAGCAGGAAGTTGCTCGTCTCGGCAAGCCCGGTCGAGACCCAGCTCTCCATCCAGACGCGGGCGATCTCGTCATATTCGTCCGGGCGGGCGAGGCGGATGACGGGTTGCGGCATTGATCGTTAGGCCCGCTGGCTGCGCACGGATTGCCGTGCGCGCACCTTGCCGGCCGACAGGCACACCACCTCGGAAATCTGCAGCAGTTGCCGTGCCAGCGGGCTGGTCTTGCGCCAGACCATGCCGATGGTGCGCGAGGGCTCGGGGTCGCGGAAGCGCGTCAGCGAAACCGAGGCCGATCGCGTCTCCACCGGCACCGCCATCTCCGGGATCAGGGTGACGCCGATGCCGGCGCTGACCATCTGCACCAGCGTCGACAGCGAGTTCGCATCCAGCATCTCGCGCGGCGGCGCCGACTGCATGTTGCAGAACGACAGCGCCTGGTCGCGGAAGCAATGGCCCTCCTCGAGCAGCAGCAGCCGCATCTCCCGCATCATCTCCCGTGACGGCGCCGGCGTGCCCTCGTCGGCGCCCGGCCGCACCAGCAGGAATTTCTCCTCGAACAGGGCGACCTCGGTGAGCGAGGGCTCCGACACCGGCAGTGCGACGATGGCGGTGTCGAGCCGGCCCTCGACCAGCTCCTGGATCAGCCGCGGCGTCATGGTCTCGCGCACGCGGATGTCGAGTTCCGGATGCATGCGGGTGAGATTCTTGGTGATCTTGGGCAGCAGGTAGGGCGCAATGGTCGGGATCATGCCGATGCGCAGCCGGCCGGCGAAGCGGTCCTGCGAGGCCCGGGCGAAATCGCCGAGCTCGTCCACGGAGCGCAGGATGTCGCGGACGCGCTGGGCGAGTTCCTCGCCGAACCGCGTCAGCGTCACCTGCCGCGCGCTGCGCTCCAGCAGCAGGCCGCCGAGCGTCCCCTCCAGTTCCTTGATCTGCATCGACAGCGCCGGCTGCGAGATCGAGCAGGATTCAGCCGCGCGGCCAAAATGACCATGGCGCGCCAGCGCATCGAAGTACCGCAGCTGGCGCAGCGTCAGATTGATCATAAGAAAATCCTATCGCAGCGATCATTAAAGTCAACTTCCCCTGATAGGACGCGGCGCTTAGAGTGGTTCTACCTGGTCAAAGGCGCCGTCGGACGCCACCAGAGGAGGTAATCATGGACGACACTTCGAAGTGCCCGTTTTCGGGCGGAAAACCCACGCGCGTGAACCGCGACTGGTGGCCCACCCAGCTCAGCATCGAGATGCTGCACAAGAATTCCGCCCTGTCCGACCCGATGGACAAGGACTTCGACTACGCCAAGGAATTCAAGACGCTCGACCTGAACGCGGTCGTCAAGGACCTGACCGCGCTGATGACGGATTCGCAGGAGTGGTGGCCTGCTGATTTCGGTCACTACGGCGGTCTCATGATCCGCATGGCCTGGCACAGCGCGGGCACCTATCGCACCACGGACGGTCGCGGTGGCGCCGGCGCCGGTCAGCAGCGTTTCGCGCCGCTCAACAGCTGGCCTGACAACGCCAACCTCGACAAGGCGCGCCGCCTGCTCTGGCCGATCAAGCAGAAATACGGCCGCAAGATCTCGTGGGCCGATCTGATGGTGCTCGCCGGCAACGTCGCGCTGGAATCGATGGGCTTCAAGACCTTCGGCTTCGCCGGTGGCCGCGCCGACGTCTGGGAGCCGGAAGAGCTCTATTGGGGTCCGGAAGGCACCTGGCTCGGTGATGAGCGCTACAGTGGTGAGCGCCAGCTCGCCGAGCCGCTCGGCGCGGTGCAGATGGGCCTCATCTACGTCAACCCGGAAGGCCCGAACGGCAAGCCGGATCCGGTTGCCGCGGCCAAGGACATCCGCGAGACCTTCGCCCGCATGGCGATGAACGACGAAGAGACTGTCGCGCTGATCGCCGGCGGCCACACCTTCGGCAAGACCCACGGCGCCGGCGATCCCTCGCTGGTCGGTCCGGAGCCGGAAGCGGGCGCGCTGGAAGACCAGGGCCTCGGCTGGAAGAGCAAGCACGCGTCCGGTCTCGCCGGTGATTCCATCACCAGCGGTCTCGAGGTGACGTGGACGACGACGCCAACCAAGTGGAGCAACAATTTCTTCGAGAACCTGTTCAAGTACGAATGGGAGCTGACGAAGAGCCCGGGCGGTGCGAACCAGTGGACGGCCAAGGGCGCCGACGCAATCATTCCCGATGCCTTCGACAAGTCGAAGAAGCATAAGCCGACCATGCTGACGACGGACCTGTCGCTGCGCCTGGATCCGGCCTACGAGAAGATCTCGCGTCGCTTCCTCGAGAACCCCGCTCAGTTCGCGGACGCCTTCGCCCGCGCCTGGTTCAAGCTCACCCATCGCGACATGGGACCGATCCAGCGCTATCTCGGCCCGCTGGTGCCGAAGGAGACGCTGATCTGGCAGGATCCGATCCCGGCCGTGAACCACGAGCTGGCCAGCGATCAGGACATCGCTGCGCTGAAGACGAAGATCCTGGCCTCGGGTCTCTCGGTCTCCGAGCTGGTCTCGACCGCCTGGGCGTCGGCCTCGACGTTCCGCGGCTCGGACAAGCGCGGCGGCGCCAACGGTGCGCGCATCCGTCTTGCCCCGCAGAAGGATTGGGAGGTGAACCAGCCGGCCCAGCTCTCGAAGGTGCTCGGCAAGCTCGAAGCGATCCAGAAGGAGTTCAACACCGGTGCGAAGAAGGTCTCGCTCGCGGACCTGATCGTGCTCGGCGGCACGGCCGCGGTCGAAAAGGCCGCGAAGGATGCCGGCGTCGACGTCAAGGTTGGCTTCACGCCGGGCCGCATGGACGCCTCGCAGGAGCAGACCGACGCCGCCTCCTTCGCACCGCTGGAGCCGCGCGCCGACGGCTTCCGCAACTACGTCAGCAAGAGGCAGCAGTTCCTGCAGCAGGAAGAGGCGCTCATCGATCGCGCGCAGCTTCTGAAGCTGACGGGACCTGAGCTCACCGTGCTGGTCGGTGGCCTGCGCGTGCTCGGTGCCAATGCGAACGGGTCGAAGAATGGCGTGCTCACCGCGAAGGTGGGAACGCTCTCCAACGACTTCTTCGTCAACCTGCTCGACATGAGCGCGCAGTGGACGCCGGCGGCCGACGGCACCTACGAGGCTCGCGACCGCAAGACCAATGCGGTGAAGTGGACCGGCACCCGCGCCGATCTCATCTTCGGCGCGCACTCGCAGCTCCGCGCCTTCGCCGAGGTCTATGCGACCTCGGACTCCAAGGAGAAGTTCGTCAAGGACTTCGCCAAGGCCTGGACCAAGGTGATGAACCTCGACCGGTACGACCTCACGGCCTGAGGCTATGTTGCGCCTCTCCCGCTTGCGGGAGAGGTCGCTCATCAGGGCAAGCGATAAACAAAAAGGGCGGCCTTTCGGCCGCCCTTCGTGTTTCTGGCAATGTCGCGGAGCGATTACTCGCCGGCCGCTTCGCGCGGGGCCTTCTCGCCCTCGCCGCCCTTGTCCTTGCCTTCGAGGTCTTCGCCGGTGACCTGGTCGACGACCTTCATCGACAGGCGGGTCTTGCCGCGATCGTCGAAGCCGAGCAGCTTGACCTTGACCTTGTCGCCTTCCTTGACGACGTCGGTGGTCTTCTGCACGCGCGCCGAAGCGAGCTGGCTGATGTGGACGAGACCGTCCTTGGAGCCGAAGAAGTTCACGAAGGCGCCGAACTCCATCACCTTGACGACGGTGCCGTCATAGATCTGGCCGACTTCCGGATCCGACGCGATCGACTTGATCCACTTGATCGCGGCCTTCATCGCCTCGCCGTCGCTGGAGGCGACCTTCACGGTGCCGTCGTCCTCGATGTTGACCTTGGCGCCGGTCTTCTCGACGATTTCGCGGATCACCTTGCCGCCGGTGCCGATCACTTCGCGGATCTTGTCGGTGGCGATCTTGAAGGTCTCGATGCGCGGCGCGTATTCGCCGAGCTCGGCGCGCGCAGCGGTGAGCGCCTTGGCCATCTCGCCGAGGATGTGGATACGCCCATCCTTGGCCTGGCCGAGGGCGACCTTCATGATCTCCTCGGTGATGCCCTCGATCTTGATGTCCATCTGGAGCGAGGTGATGCCCTGCTCGGTACCCGCGACCTTGAAGTCCATATCGCCGAGATGGTCCTCGTCACCGAGGATGTCCGAGAGAACCGCATAGCGCTTGTCTTCGAGGATCAGGCCCATCGCGATGCCCGCGGTCGGCCGCTTCAACGGCACGCCGGCATCCATCAGCGCGAGCGAGGCGCCGCAGACCGAAGCCATCGAGGAGGAGCCGTTGGACTCGGTGATCTCCGACACCACGCGCGTGGTGTAGGGGAATTCGTGATGCGGCGGCAGCACCGGGTGGATCGCGCGCCAGGCGAGCTTGCCGTGGCCGATTTCGCGACGCTTGGTGCCGCCGAGACGGCCGGTCTCACCGACCGAGTAGGGCGGGAAGTTGTAGTGCAGCAGGAACGTCTCTTTGTACGTTCCCGACAGCGCGTCGATGTACTGCTCGTCTTCGCCGGTGCCGAGCGTGGTCACGACCATCGCCTGGGTCTCGCCGCGGGTGAACAGCGCCGAGCCGTGGGCGCGGGGCAGCACGCCGACTTCGGCGACGATGTTGCGGACCGTCTTGGAGTCGCGGCCGTCGATGCGCTTGCCGGTGTCCAGGATGTTCCAGCGAACGATCTTGGCCTCGAGCTCCTTGAACACGCCGGCGACGCGCAGCTTGTCGTATTTCGGCTCCTGCCCTTCGGGGAAGTAATGGGCGATCACCTTTTCCTTGACCTTGCCGACCGCGGCGTAGCGATCCTGCTTGACCGGAATGGCGTAGGCGGCGCGCAGCTCCTGCTCGACGAGGCCGAGCATTTCCTTCTCGAGCGCCGAATTGTCGATGACGGTGACTTCGCGCGGCTCCTTGGCGGCCTTCTCGGCGAGCTCGATGATCGCGTTGATCACCGGCTGGAAGTGGCGGTGACCGAACATCACGGCGCCGAGCATGATGTCTTCGTTCAGCTCCTTGGCTTCCGATTCCACCATCAGCACGGCGTCGGCGGTGCCGGCGACCACGAGGTCGAGCTGGGTCTCGACCATCTCGTCGAGTGTCGGGTTGAGGATGAACTCGTCATTGGCGAAGCCGACGCGCGCAGCGCCGATCGGGCCCTTGAACGGAGCGCCGGACAGGGTCAGCGCGGCCGAGGAGGCCACGAGCGCGACGATATCGGGATCGTTCTCCATGTCGTGCGACAGCACGGTGGCGATCACCTGGGTCTCGTTGCGCCAGCCGTCGACGAACAGCGGACGGATCGGGCGGTCGATCAGGCGGGAGACCAGCGTCTCCTTCTCGGTCGGACGGCCCTCGCGCTTGAAATAGCCGCCGGGAATGCGGCCTGCGGCGTAGGTCTTCTCCTGGTAGTCGACAGTCAGCGGCAGGAAGTCGACGCCTTCGCGCGGCGCCTTCGCCGCGACGACGGTGGCGAGCACCACGGTCTCGCCATAGGTGGCGACCACGGCGCCGTCGGCCTGGCGTGCGATCTTGCCGGTTTCCAGCTTGAGAGTACGTCCACCCCAGTCGATCTCGACCGAATGCTTATTGAACATAGATGTCTTCTTTCATGGGTTCTCGAAAGAAGGACGGCTCGAAAAACAAAAACCATGCGCAAGATTGCGGGGCGCTGATCGGAGCGGATGATCAGCGTCCTGCGATCCTGCCATGGTTTTTGGATTTCGGATGGCGTCCATCCTTTCGGGTCATACGGGCGCCTTGCCCGTTGTGCCCAGCCGCCGGATTGCTGCTGGACTGTCAGTCGGCACGAACGCGAACACCGCACCGCGGTCTTCGCCGATCATGCCCCGGATGCGAATCGTCAACGGCCCGCATCCGACGTGCACGCAGCCTCGATCAAAAACCTTTAAATAAGCGCTTTCGTTCGAAACCACGCGCGAAAACGCGCGCCAGTGGCGCGCGCAGGAACTCTTAACGACGAATGTTGTGCTTCTCGAGCAGCGCCTTGTAACGCGCCTCGTCCCGCTTCTTCAGGTAGTCGAGGAGCGAGCGGCGGGTCGAAACCAGCTTCAAGAGGCCACGACGCGAATGGTTGTCCTTCACGTGGGTCTTGAAATGGTTGGTCAGGTTGTTGATGCGTTCCGAAAGGATCGCGACCTGGACCTCGGGCGAACCGGTATCACCGGCCTTGGTGGCATTCGTCTTGATGACTTCCGCTTTGCGTTCTGCGGCAATCGACATCGTCAATTTCTCTCGTTGCGACCGGTTGAGGCAGTCAAGCCGGTCAGGTTGAACACACGCTTGGGGATGATTTCGCCATTGCCAACTTCAGCAAGCGCCAAAAGACGGCCTGCCACCGTGACATAGACTGTGCCGCTACTTGTGGGCGCATCCCGTCCGCGCAACAAAACGGCTTGGCCCCGATGGAGCCTTGCCGCATCAGCCCGAGTGACGGCCAGTGCCGGGATGTCGTCCAGCGCGGTCTCAACGGGCATAAGCGCGTCCGCGAGGCTACCCTCGCCGGACGCGGCTCTATCGCATAAAGCCTCCAACTGATCCAGCGGAATCATGTCGTTTTCGCCAAATGGGCCGACCAGGGTGCGCCGGAGCGCGCAAATATGGCCGTAAGTGCCGAGAATCCGGCCCATATCGCGGGCCAGCGCCCGGACATAGGTGCCCTTGCCGCACTCGGCCTCGAACACGGCCCGGTCGTTATCTGGTTGATCTACAAGGGTTAAATGGTGAATCTCGACCGGGCGGGCGGCCAGCTCGACGACCTCGCCGTCGCGGGCGAGGTCATAGGCGCGCTCGCCCTGGACCTTGATCGCGGAATAGCGCGGCGGGATCTGCTCGATCACCCCGGTGAAGCGGGGCAGCAGGGCCAGGATGGCCTCCCGGGTCGGGCGCTGGTCGGAGGTGGCGGTGACCCGGCCCTCGATGTCGTCGGTGTCGCGCTCCTCGCCCCAGCATACGGTGAACTGGTAGCGCTTGCGGCCGTCCATCACGAACGGCACCGTCTTGGTCGCTTCGCCGAGCGCGATCGGCAGGCCGCCGGAGGCGAGCGGATCGAGCGTGCCGGCGTGACCCGCGCGCTTGGCATTGAACAGGCGCTTGAGCACGGCGACGGCCTGGGTCGAGGTCATGCCGATCGGCTTGTCGAGCACGACCCAGCCATGGACGTCGCGCCGGTCGCGGCGCGGCTGGTTGCCTTTCTGCTGCTTGGCGCGCGGATCGTTGTTGACGTGGCGCGGCTGCTGATGCGGCTGGGAATTGCCGCCGAGATCCGCAAAATTATTTTTCGTCACGTCGCGCTGATCGACATCGTTGCCGTCGATCGTGCCGTGTACGGGGTCCATCGTCATTGCTCTTCTTCCCGATCCGAATCCGGATCCTGTTCAAGGTCCTTCTGCACCGCAGGTGTTCGCAAAAGCTTCTCGATCCGTTCCGCTTCGTCGAATCGTTCGTCGACGCGGAAACGAATGTCAGGTGCAAATTTCAGGTTAACGCGCCGCGCGACTTCGCCGCGCAGGAATTTCTTGTTGCGCTCGAGCGCAGCGATGACGATCTCGGTGTCGCGTCCACCGAGCGGCATCACGTAAACTGTTGCGAGTTTCAAATCGGGCGACATCCGTACCTCCGGCACGGTGATGATGTGACCTTCGAGGTCGGCATCATGCACATTGCCTTGCGCCAGAATCTCGGCCATCGCGTGGCGAACCTGCTCGCCGACGCGCAACTGGCGTTGCGAGCCGCCAGGCGCGGAACTCTTCTTCTGATGATGCCGTGGCATGGTCGAAAATCACCTCGTCGTGCCCGCGTTTGGGACACGAGCATTGTCATTTGTCCTGTTGAAACGAATGCGGCGCGATGGCCGGAATAATCCGGCCATCGCACTTTCGCAATTTCAGCTCAAAAAGATCCAGGCGCTTCGGTAAGATTTGGACTTACAGGGAGCGCTGGATCGTCTCCACGCGGTAACACTCGATCACGTCACCGGCACGCATGTCGTGATAGTTCTCGAAGGCCATGCCGCATTCCTGACCGGACTGGACTTCCTTCACTTCGTCCTTGAAGCGCTTCAGCGTCGACAGCTTGCCTTCGTGCACGACGACGTTGTCGCGGATCAGGCGCACATTGGCGCCGCGTTCCACGGTGCCGTCGGTGACGCGGCAGCCGGCAACCTTGCCGACCTTGGAGATGTTGAAGATCTCCAGGATCGAGGCATTGCCCAGCATGGTTTCGCGCAGGGTCGGCGCGAGCAGGCCGCTCATCGCCTTCTTCACGTCGTCCACGAGGTCGTAGATGATGTTGTAATAGCGAATCTCGATGCCGTTGCGCTTGGCTGCCGCGGCAGCTTCCTTGTTTGCGCGAACGCTGAAGCCGATGATCGCGGCGTTGAAGCCTTCCGCGAGCGTCACGTCGGATTCCGAGATACCGCCGACGCCGGCATGCAGGATGCGGGCGGCGACTTCGTCGGTGCCGAGCTTCTCCAGCGAGCCGAGAATCGCTTCCAGCGAGCCCTGCACGTCGGCCTTGATGATCAGCGGGAATTCCTTGCGGCCCGCCGTCTTCAATTGCGACATCATCTGCTCGAGCGAGCCGCGCATGCCGGAGATCGAGGCAGCCGCGTTCTCGCGCTTCTGGTGCGCGCGGTAGCTGGTGATCTGGCGGGCGCGGGCTTCGTTCTCGACGACGGCGAGACGATCGCCGGCTTCCGGCGGACCGTTGAAGCCGAGCACCTCGACCGGAACCGAGGGACCTGCCTCCTGCACGGTCTCGCCCTGATCCGAGATCAGCGCGCGGACGCGGCCCATCTCGGCGCCGGCGACGATGATGTCACCGACACGGAGCGTGCCGCGCTGAACCAGCACGGTGGCAACCGGACCACGGCCGCGATCGAGCTTGGCTTCGATCACGGTACCTTCGGCCGGGCGCTCCGAATTGGTCTTCAGGTCGAGGATTTCGGCCTGCAGCGCGATCATCTCGAGCAGCCTGTCGAGATTGGTCTTGTTCTTGGCGGACACCTCGACGTCGACGACTTCGCCGCCGAAGGATTCCACCTGCACCTCGTGCTGGAGCAGCTCGGTGCGCACGCGCTCGGGCTTGGCATCGGGCTTGTCGATCTTGTTGATGGCAACGATGATCGGCACGCCGGCCGCCTTGGCGTGATTGATGGCTTCGACCGTCTGCGGCATGACGCCGTCATCGGCCGCGACCACCAGCACGACGATGTCGGTGACCTTGGCGCCGCGGGCGCGCATCGCGGTGAACGCGGCGTGGCCGGGCGTGTCGATGAAGGTGATCTTCTTGCCAGTTTCGGGCGAGGTCACCTGATAGGCGCCGATATGCTGGGTGATGCCGCCGGCTTCGCCGGAGACCACGTTGGCATGGCGGAGCGCATCGAGCAGCGAGGTCTTGCCGTGGTCGACGTGACCCATCACGGTCACCACGGGCGAACGCGTCTCGGTGTCGGTGGAATCGTCGACGACGTCGAACAGGCCTTCCTCGACGTCGGCAGCCGCCACGCGCTTCACGGTGTGGCCGAGCTCTTCGGCGATCAGCTGCGCGGTGTCGGCGTCGATCACGTCGGTGATCTTGTGCATCGCGCCCTGCTTCATCAGCATGCGGATGACGTCGACCGCGCGTTCGGCCATGCGGTTGGCGAGTTCCTGAATGGTGATCGCTTCCGGAATGACCACCTCGCGGATGAGCTTTTCCTTCGGCTCGTTCGAGGCGTGACCCTTCAGGCGCTGAGTACGGCGACGGAACGAGGCGATCGAGCGCTCGCGCACTTCGTCGGCATTCAGCGCCGTGACGACGGTCAGGCGGCCGCGCTCTTTCTGCGGGCCGGGCTTGTGGGTGGTCTTGGGGGCCGCCACAGGACGTGCGGCGCCGCCGGGACCGCGACGGATCTGGCGCGGACCTTCGTCCTCGTCCGGTCCGGCTGCGACCGCGGGGGTGCGACCCAGCGGGCCACCGCCGGCCGGCCGTGGCGTGGTCGTTCCGGGGCGCGCGGTCGTTGTTCCCGTTCCCGGGCGTGCCGTGGTCGCGGGGGCGCCGGGACGCGCTGCGGGCGCACCGGGACGCGGCGCGGGAGCGGCCGGAGCCGCTGCGGCGGCTGCGGGGCGAGCCGCCGCTGCCGCCTGCTCGCCTTCGCCGAAACGCTTCTTGGCCTCGGTCTCGGCCTTCCGCTTGGCTTCGTCCTCGTGACGATGACGCTCTTCCTCGGCCTTGCGGCGGGATTCGGCGGCTTCGCGCTCGGCGCGTTCGGCGGCCTCGCGAACAGCGCGGCGCTGGGCCTCTTCCTCGGCCTGGCGGCGCTCTTCGACTTCGCGCACCTTGGCATCGGCCAGCGCGCTGGCGCGGGCCGAACGTTCGTCCTCGGTCAGCGTGCGCAGCACCACGCCGGATCCGGCGTTGCGCGGCGGGGCCGACGGGCGTGACGGCGTGGGCGCAGGTGCAGCTGGCGCCGGCTTTGCAACCACCGTGGGTGCCTGCGGCTCAGGGCTGCCGTCGATACGGCGCTTGCCGCGCTTCTCGACCACGACCTGCTTGCTGCGGCCATGGCTGAAGCTCTGGCGCACAGTGCCCGTTTCGACGCGCGGCTTGAGCGATAGCGTCTTGCTCGGAACGCTCAGCTTCTTGTCGTCAGGGGTCTTGGTATCAACCATTCAGCAGTCCTAATCCTGATTTATCAGTGTTGTGCGTTGCCGCACCGTCCTATCGGGTCGTCGTGTCTCTCAGAAATCCTGGCCGGGCTTTTCGGCAGTCTTGTCAGCGTCCGCCATCCGGTATCGGACCAGCATCTGGCTACGTGACAGGAATGACTTGCTCGCCGGGCCCGCGAGCACGGCAGCATGTATCACATTTGACCGGGTCAGTGCCAAATCCAATTCTAACGATTTCAGTACGGTGACGACGGGAATCTGCGGCTTGGCGCCGCCATTTCCGGTATTTTGACGCGCCAGCATGTCCAATTTGCGGATTCCGTCCGCGGCCCCGTCGCTGGCGTGGATCAGGACCTCGACCGTGCCTTCCCGCAGGGCGCTCTCGACCTTGCCGAAGCCGGCCACGATCTGCCCCGCCTTGGCGGCAATTCCAAGGGCTTCCGTCACGCTCCGGACCAGGAGCGCCTCGATGTCGGCGGGAAGCGTCTGGGGAGTGCGCAGCTCGCGCTTGAAGGCTTTGCTAAATTGGTGACGCCGCACGGCTTCCGCAACCACCTCGCGTGAGGCGGTCACCCACATGCCGCGTCCGGGCAGTTTGCGCTTGAGATCGGGAACTATGTCGCCTTGGGGCGAAATGACGAAGCGGATCAGCTCGTCGATCGGCCGGACCTCGCGACTGACCGCGCACATGCGCATGGTCGCGGACCTTTCGGTCCGCGGTCCATGGTCAAGTTCAGGGGCAGTATCTGCGAGCATCCGGGCGACATTCTCCTTCGTCCCTAAGCCGGCTGATCTTCGGTCGCCTCAGCCTCTTCGGCGGGCTTGGCAAGATCGGCCTCGGTGATCCAGCCGGCCTTGACGCGGGCCTGCATGATCATCGCTTCTGCATCGTCACGGGAGATGTCGATACCGTCGAGCGCGCCGGGATGCTTGGTCTGCTCGCCGCCTTCCTTGCGCTCGGTCCAGCCGACCAGATCGTCGGTGGCGCAGCCGGCAAGGTCGTCGACGGTCTTGATGTCGTTCTCGCCGAACTTCACCAGCATCTTCGAGGTGACGCCGGGCACGTCCTTGACCGCGTCCTCGACACCCAGCTCCTTCCGCCTAGCCTCGATCTCGGCTTCCTGCTGCTCGAGATATTCGCGGGCACGGTTCTGCAGCTCCTGCGCGGTCTCCTCGTCGAAGCCCTCGATGCCGGCGAGTTCCTTGAGGTCCACCATGGCGAGTTCCTCGACCGAGGTGAAGCCTTCGGACGCCAGCAGCTGGCCGACCACTTCGTCGACATTGAGCGATTCCATGAAGACGCGGGTGGAGTTCTCGAAGTCGGCCTGGCGGCGCTCCGATTCCTCCTGCTCGGTCAGGATGTCGATGTCCCAGCCGGTGAGCTGCGAGGCCAGACGCACGTTCTGGCCGCGGCGGCCGATCGCCAGCGAGAGCTGGTTGTTGGTGTCGGGCACCACGACCTCGATGCGCTCGCGGTCTTCGTCGATGACGACCTTGGAGACTTCCGCCGGCGCAAGCGCGTTGACCACGAAGGTCGCGATGTCGGGCGACCAGGGAATGATGTCGATCTTCTCGCCCTGCAGCTCGTTCACCACGGCCTGCACGCGCGAGCCGCGCATACCGACGCAGGCGCCGACCGGATCGACCGAGGAATCACGGGAAATCACGCCGATTTTCGCGCGCGAGCCGGGATCGCGGGCAACCGCCTTGATCTCGACGATGCCGTCATAGATTTCCGGCACTTCCTGCGCGAACAGCTTCGCCATGAACTGCGGATGGGTGCGGGAGAGGAAGATCTGCGGGCCGCGGGTCTCGCGGCGGACGTCGAAGATGTAGGCGCGGACGCGGTCGCCGTTGCGGAACACTTCGCGCGGCAGCATCTCGTCGCGGCGGATGATGGCTTCACCGCGGCCGAGATCGACGATCACGCTGCCATACTCGACGCGCTTGACGACGCCGTTGACGATGTCACCGATGCGGTCCTTGAATTCTTGATACTGCCGGTCGCGCTCGGCCTCGCGCACCTTCTGCACGATGACCTGCTTGGCCGACTGCGCGGCGATACGGCCATATTCCAGCGGCGGCAGGGTGTCGGCGATGGTGTCGCCGACCTGGGCGCCGGGATTGGCGCGCTGCGCGTCCACCAGCGAGATCTGGTTGGAGTGGTTCTCGACCTTCTCGACGACCAGCATGTGGCGCGACAGCCGCAGCTCGCCCTTCTTCGGGTCGATCTCGGCGTGAACGTCAGTCTCGCTGCCGTAACGTGCCCGCGCGGCCTTGGCGATGGCGTCCTCCATCGCCGCGATGACGATGCCGCGGTCGATCGATTTCTCGCGAGCAACGGCATCGGCGATCTGAAGCAATTCAAGTCGATTGGCGCTGACTGCCATGGCTAGTCTCCTTGGTCAGGCTCGATCTCGCCGCGCCGCGCGCGTTCGGCGGCAAGGCGATGTTTCTTGGTATTGGTCGGGGCCGGCTTCTTTTTCTGCGGCTTGGTATTCTTGGTGGTTTTTTCGCTGATCTTGGCGTGCGGGGCCTGCGGCGGCGCGATGCCGAGATCGCGGCGCATCTGGCGCTCCTCGGCCTTGCCGCGGCGCATGGATTCGGCGATCAACTCGTCGGTCAGCACCAATCGGGCCTCGCCGATATCCTCCATCGTCAGGAGAACGTCGACATCGTCGCCGGCCTTGACGTCGTCGCGATGCAGATGCACGCGGTCGCCTTCGACAGCGCCGAGGATGCCGCGGAACCGCTTGCGCCCTTCATGGGCGACGGCCATCTCGACCTTCACCAGATGGCCGGAATAGCGCTCGAAATCGGAACGGCGCACCAGCGGACGGTCGATCCCGGGCGAGGAGATCTCCAGCCGGTAGGCGCGGTCGATAGGGTCGGCGACGTCGAGCACGGGCGACAATGCGCGCGAGATCGCCTCGCAATCCTCGAGCTGCATCGAGCCGTCGGGCCGCTCGGCCATGATCTGCACGGTGCAGCCGGCCTCGCCGGATATCCGGATTCGCACCAGGCGGTAACCCATGCCCTCGAGCACCGGGGCTGCGACCGCAGACACCCGTGCCGCCGCGCCCGGCTCGACTACGAGCCTCGGCTCGGCCAGCAACTCGGCATCGGTGGAACCAGTGTTCGGTTCGGTCATATCAGGGGTCAAGGCGCTCGATGGTCTCGATGGTTAAGGCTTGGTTAAGACGTCAAAGCCCGCTTCGGAACTTTCCCGACCACGCGTCGGGCCGCATCTTCCACCAAGCCGCGTTCAGGTAATAAAAAAGAGCGGGTCCTTTCGGGCCCACTCTCACTACGCGGATCGTATGAGAAGATGAATTGGCGCTGATATAGCCCTTTCCGCCCGCCCGGACAAGGCCCATCGCAGGCCGGATCAGGCTTTTTGCGCCCGATTCGCGGTCCCCCGCGCAACGCTTCCTTCACCTCCGAGGCCTAAATTCCCTGTTTGTGGGGCGGCTTAGACCAGGGGCGCACCCGCGGCGTGCCCTATACGAGTTTGCGTTTTCATGACCGTTGCCACGTCGCTCATCCCAGGATTGGACGATATCGTCAAACGCGGCGATCCCAGGCGTCGCGGCGAGATCGCGCGCGCCATCGCCGAATTGTTCTTCCAGGATCCCGCCAGACTCCGTCCCGAGCTCATCGATCTCTTCGACGATCTCCTGATCGATCTCGTCCCGCATGCCGAGCTGATGTCGCGGGTCGATCTCGCCGAACGCTTCTCACGCCTGAACAACGCGCCGCGGCATCTGGTGAACCAGTTCGCGCGCGAAAACGAGATCATGGTGGCGGGCCCGGTGCTGCGCCGCTCGCCCGTGCTCGATGACGCCGCCCTCGTCGAGATCGCGCGGCTGAAAGGGCAGGGCCATCTGCTGGCGATGACGGAGCGTCCCGCTTTGTCGGCCGTCATCACCGATGTGCTGGTCGAGCGCGGCGATCGCGATGTGGTGCGTCGCGCTGCCGGCAATGCCGGTGCGGTGTTCTCACCCGGCAGCTATTCCGAGCTGATCAAGCGCGCGGCGCAGGACGGTGTGCTCACGCTGAAGATCGGCCAGCGCACCGATCTCTCCGGCGATCACCTGAAAGAGCTGCTCAACGGCACGCTCGACGTCATCCGCCGTCGCCTGTCCCTCGTCGTGAATCCGGTGCGGCAGGTCGAGATCAAGCGCGCGATGGCGTCGATCGAGGAAGCCACGCTGCCGCCGGGACCGCGGCGCGATTTCTCCGCGGCACAGCGCACGGTGCTCACCTTGCATCGCGATGGTCATCTCGGCGAGAGCGCGCTGCTCGGCTTTGCCAAGGCGCACAAATACGAGGAGTCGATCGCCTCGCTCTCGGCGATGGCCGGCATCAGGCTCTCGATCCTCGACCGCCTGGTCTCGGGCGACCGTTACGATCCGATCCTGATCGTGGGACGCATGCTCAATCTCGGCTGGCCCACGGTGCGTTCGTTGATTCTGCTCTGGTACGGGCCGCATCGCATGCCGGCCGATGCCGACATCGAGTCGGCGCGTATGAACTTCACACGCCTGATGCCGTCGACGGCCGAGCGTGTCGTGAAGTTCTGGCGCAATCGCCAGACGATCTGAGATTCCCTTGCCGGTCATTCCGGGTTCGCGCTTCGCGCGCCCCGGAACGACGATCATTTCCGCCTGAACCGCAGATACGTCGTCTTGCGGCCTTCGCGCGTGGCCTTACGGCCGTAGCGCGTCATGGTGTAGCCGTCCCAGGGTTGACGGAAATCGTCGGCGCGCTCCGCAAGCCATTTGAAATCCGGCGAACGCGCCAGATGCGACAGCGTCCAGGCGCAATAATCGTCGATGTCGCAGACGAAACGGAATTCGCCGGCCGGCTTGAGCACGCGCGCCATCGCGGCGATCGTCCTGTCCTGGACGAAGCGCCGCTTCCAATGCCGCCGCTTCGGCCAGGGATCGGGATGGATCAGGTCGATCCGCGACAGCGAGGCCGGCGGCAGCCATGCCAGCAGCTCGGCGGCATCGCCCGCGAACAGCCGAATATTGGCGATGTTGGCGGCCTCGATCTGCGCGAGGATCTTTGCCATGCCGTTGACATAGGGCTCGCAGCCGATGAAGCCGGTGGTGGCGAAGTTCTGCGCTTCCGCGGCGAGATGCTCGCCGCCGCCGAAACCGATCTCGAGCCGCACATCATCCGCCGCGGGATCGAAGATCTCGCGGGCATCAGCCGGCTTCTCATCCTCGATGTCGAGCGCGAGATGCGGCAGCAGATGATCGATCAGCTCGGCCTGGTGCTGCCTGAGCTTGTGGCCCTTGCGGCGCCCGAAGAAGGCGCGCTCGCTGTCGTCGCGCTCGGGATCTGATTTGCGCTCGCTCATCGCAGCGTCTGGTACAGGCGATAGAGCAGCCGCGCGCGCGGTGCGAGCGACGAGACATAGAGCTGCTCATAATGGGTGTGCGCGCCCTTGCCGTCGACGCCGAGCCCGTCGAGCGTGCCGGTATAAGGAGCGGTGAAATTGCCGTCGGAGCCGCCACCGGTGTAGGTGTCGATCAGCTCGAAGCCGATCTCCGAGGCGAGCGTCTTGGCGTGCTCGTACAGCGAGGCGCCCGCATTGCCCTTCTCGTAGGGCGGACGGTTGAGCTCTCCGGTGACCGTGATGGTGACGCCGTCCGTCCTCGATTTCAGTCCGAGAATCCTGCCGACGAATTCGTCCGCATCCTTGAAGCTCGGCACGCGCAGATCGATTTCGGCATAGGCTTCTTCCGGCGTCACGTTGGGACGCGTGCCGCCGCGCACCACGCCGACATTGACAGTGACGCCGCGCGCCAGATCGTTCATCCCCTCCAGCGTCTGGATGACGTTGGCCAGCTCGCGAACGGCGCTGCGACCGTCTTCGGGTCGCGAGCCGGCATGCGCGGGCACGCCCTTGATGAAGACCTGGAAGCGTCCGACACCTTTGCGTCCGGTGACGATCTTGCCGCCGTCGCGTGCCGGCTCCGTCACCAGCACGTATTTGGCCTTGCGCCCTTCCTTCTCGATCAGCGCACGCGAGGTGGGGCTGCCGATCTCCTCGTCGGAGGTGAACATGTGGGTGATGCCGAGCGGCGAGCGATTGCCGTCGGCGCAGAGCGCGTGAAATGCGTGATGGGCGATATAGGCGCCGCCCTTCATGTCGTAGATGCCGGGACCGAACGCGCTGTCGCCTTCGATCTTGAACGGCAGCCGCTCGATGAAGCCGAGAGGATGAACGGTATCGAGGTGACTCAGCACCAGGATGCCCGGCTGCTCCTGGCCCCAGGTCGAGCGGACCAGCAGATGATCGCCGCAGCCGTCGACGCCGTCGACGCGTTCGAGCGTGACGGGTAGATCGCGATACTGATCCGCGACCAGCGACACCAACTTGTTGACTTGTTCAGGGGCCTCTGTCGGCGTCTCGATCTCCACCCAGCGCCGGATGCCGTCGAGAATAGTTTGGGTATCGAACCAGTTTGAGTTCGCCATGGACGCATCTATGCCTTTGAACCACATCATCTGAGTCGGCGCGCACCAAGACGCGGCCGCAAATGACGACATAGGCCAGATTTAACGCAGTCTCAAATCGGATTGAGAGGTGGCGTCAGCGTTTGTCGGGACCTTCGCGGGCGGCGATCTGCTCGACGAGATCGACGATCGAGCGGCGCATCTTCGAATCAGTGATTCGCGTGAACGCCTTGGTCAAAGCGAGACCCTCGGAGGTCGCGAGGAAGTCCGAGACATAAGAAGGCGAAGCGCCTTCGGCGAAGCCATCGGTCCCGGCCACGCCGCTCGGCCCGCCCTCGAACAGGAACGACACCGGCACCTGCAGAATCTCGGCGATCTGCTGGATACGGCTCGCGCCGACGCGATTCGTGCCCTTCTCGTACTTCTGAATCTGCTGGAAAGTCAGGCCCAAAGCTTCACCGAGCTTCTCCTGGCTCATGCCCAACATGATGCGGCGCATGCGCACGCGGCTGCCGACATATTTGTCAACAGGGTTGGGCGCTTTCGACATTTCCTCAGCCTCCAAACACCACCTTCAGCGCAATCGACCGGAATGCCTCAGGTGCCAGCAACGTAAAAATCAAACCCCGTTATTGGGAAACATTGCGGAGAAATTTAGCAACGCCCACTGTCTTTCGCAGCGGGTGCAGAATGAGGAACCCGCGTGCAATCTGTCAACCGTGGGACTACGGTTGTCAAAGGATTCCGCCGCCTCGACCGAAAACCGCTAGCGACTGCGTGATCAGGGGTGCCGTTTGGCAACACGTCGGCGGACCGCGAGAAACACAGCCAGCGCGACGAGCATGGCTGCAGGCGCGTCGCCGACCCGCGCATAGACAGTCGGCGGGATCGCTGCAGGCAGGCTTGCATCCAAAATGCCTTCGACCCCGAGACCAAGGCTGGCAGTGGTGCGTCCCACCGGATCGATCACTGCGGAGATGCCGGTATTGGCGGAGCGGACCAGCGGTAATCCGAGCTCGATCGCGCGCATCCGCGCCTGCTCGAGATGCTGGTAGGGGCCCGTCGAAATACCGAACCAACCGTCATTGGTGAGGTTCACGATCCAGCCTGGACGCTCGTTGCGTCCGGCAACCTCGCCGGGAAAGATCGCCTCATAGCAGATCAACGGCAGTGCGCTTGGTGCGCCCGGCACGGTCAGTGCGTGCCGTACGGTTCCGGCAATGAAGCCGCCGCGCACGCGCGTCAACTGCTCGAAGCCGAGCTTCTCCATCAGGTCCTGATACGGAAGAAATTCGCCAAACGGGACCAAATGCAGCTTGTCGTACACAGCGAGCACGCTGCCCTCGTGATCGATCACGTAGATCGAATTATAGGCGCGCGTGATCGGCGTTCCCCGCGGCAGATCGGGCGCACGGACCGAGCCCGTGATCAGCACCGTGCCCTTCGGCAGCAACTCGGCGATCTGCGCCATCGCGTCTGCTTCGCGGGTGAGGAAGAACGGAAACGCGGATTCCGGCCAGATCAGGATGGTGGCATCGCTCACGCCGGTCGATTGCGGCCCGGAGGCGCGGTCCGACAGCGCGAGGTATTTCTTCATCACCTCCGCCTTTGCGGAGTAATTGAACTTGGCGTCCTGCTGCAGGTCCGGCTGCATCAGGCGCAGCTTTGTGCCGGCGACCATCGTGGTCGGATGCAGCGACAGGCGGATCGCGCCGAAGATGGCCATGACGATCAGGAGCGCGAGCGCGGCGGCCGGCGCGCGCCATGCCGGGCGGCGATCAGGCGTGCGGTCGATCAGCGTGGCGGGGCTCGCGAAGATCGCGATGCTGAGGAACGTCATGCCCCACAGGCCGATCAGCGACGCCGTCTGCGCCAGCGGCAGAGGCTCGGACAGCGCATAGCCGAACGCGTTCCAGGGAAAGCCGGTCAGCGCGTGACCGCGCAGCCATTCGGCGATGGTGAGGCTCGCGGCGAGCGCGAGGATGCGGGTGGCGTTCTTGGTCCAGAGCAGGCGGGCCAACGCAAAGCCCATTGCCGTGAAGATGGAGAGATAGGCCGGCAGGCCCAGCACGGCGAACGGCGTCAGCCAGGCGAAGATGTCGGCGTCGACGAAGAAGGCGTAGCCGATCCAGTAGAGGCCCGGGACGAAATAGCCGAGGCCGAACCAGTAGCCGGTCAGCGCCGCGGCGGGGACGCCGCCATAGCGGCCGGCGCCGGCGCCGTCGATCAGCCAGACCATCACGGGCAGGGTGATGAACAGCACCGGAAAGATGTTGAACGGCGCCAGCGCCAGCACCGACAGTGCGCCGCATGCCATTGCCAGGAGCGCGCGCTTCCAGCCCCAGGTGAGGATGATGCCGAGCGCAATCTGCTTAAATCGTTGGAACAAACTCACTGCGGGCCGGTCCCGTCGCTTGGCGGCGGGGTCGGTGTGTCACTCGACGGCGGCTGACCGCTCTCCGGCGTAGCCTCGCGGCGGCGGCTCTCGCGCTGGGTGCGCGGCGCAGGCCGCTCCTTCCGCGTCGAGATGCGCAGCCGCTTGACGCGGCGCGGATCGGCATCGAGCACCTCGACCTCGTAATGGCCGGGGCCCGAGATCACCTCGCCGCGCACCGGCAGGCGGCCGACGAAGCTGACGAGATAGCCGCCGAGTGTCTCCACTTCCTCGCCGGCCTCGCCGGTAACGAAGTCCGCGCCGATCACGGTGCGGACGTCGTCGAGGCTGGCACGGGCGTCGGCGATGAAGGCGTTGTCGGGCAGTCGCACGATCGAGGGCGGCTCGTCGCTGTCATGCTCGTCGTCGATCTCGCCGACGATCTGCTCGACGATGTCCTCGAGCGAAACCAGGCCGTCGCTGCCGCCATATTCATCGACGACCAGCGCCAGATGAATCCGTGTCGCCTGCATCTGCGCGAGCAGATCGATCGCCCGCATCGACGGCGGCACATAGAGCAGCTTGCGGATGATGCGCGCGTCCTGCAGCGGCAGCGCGAGGTCCACGGCCTTCAGATCGAGCCCGGCCGGCAGCGGCTTCTTGCGCTTGGTCTTGGTGGCCTCCGACACGCGCGCCCGCGCGGTCATGAAGGCGAGCAGATCGCGGATGTGGACGATGCCGACGGGATCATCGAGCGTCTCGTTGTAGACGACGAGCCGGGAATGACCGGCGCTCTCGAAGCGGTCCATCAACTCGCCGAGCGGGATGTCGCGCTTCACCGCGATGATGTCGGCGCGATGCACCATGACGTCGGCGATGCGGCGCTCGTGCAGGCCGAGGATGTTGCGCAGCATGGTGCGCTCGACCGCGGAGAAGCCGGTGTCGTCGGGCGTGGACGCGTCGAGTACGACCTGGAGATCGTCGCGCACCGAGCCGGCCTTCCAGCCGAACAGCGTGCGGATCGCGCGCAGCAGCCAGCCTTCGGCGGTCGGACGCAGCACCTCGCCGGGCGTCACCACGGCCGGCAGATTGGCCGTGTTCCGCGGATTGTCGTGAATAGGTTCTGAATCCGGCATCTCAGTGCGTCCCCGCGCGGTCGGCATAGGGATCGGGAATGCCGAGATGGGCCAGGATCTGCGTTTCCAGCGCTTCCATCTCTTCCGCGTCGTCGTCGTTCTCGTGATCGTAGCCGATCAAATGCAGGAAACCATGCACCGCGAGATGGCTCAAATGATGATCGAACGGCTTGTGTTCCTCGTCCGCCTCGCGCCGCATGGTCTCGTAGGCGATTGCGATGTCGCCGAGCATGCGCGGCGCATCGCCTTCCTTCCATTCGCCCTCCGGCTGGAGCGCGGGAAACGACAGCACATTGGTCGGCTTGTCGATGCCGCGCCAATTGCTGTTGAGGGTGCGGATGCCGGCATCATCGGTCAGCATCACAGCCACTTCTGCGTCGGCGACGTCTTCGTCGACACTCTCGGCGGCGGCGGCGACCGCGCGCTGGATCACGGTTTCGGAATCGGGTTCGCGCTGCCAGCATTCGGCAACGACGAGGACCTCGGTCATGGGAAGGTTCGGATGTGACATTCTGTTTGTCGGGAACGATAGGGCGCCGCGTCTGCGCCCCCATGGTCCGCCTGTTGTCTCGTCAGGATTTACCGGTGGCCGGCCGCTGCGGCGACCCTTCATAGGCGGCGACGATCCGCGCCACGAGCTCGTGGCGGATCACGTCCTCGGCTTTGAAATGAACTTGCGCAATGCCTTCGACGCCATCGAGCAGACGCGTCGCCTCGGCAAGACCCGAGGTCTGGCCGTTCGGCAAATCGATCTGCGAGGGATCGCCCGTCACGATCATGCGGCTGTTCTCGCCGAGACGTGTCAGGAACATCTTCATCTGCATCGAGGTGGTGTTCTGCGCCTCGTCCAGGATGATGGCGGCATTGGTCAGCGTGCGGCCGCGCATGAAGGCGAGTGGCGCGATCTCGATCTCGCCGGTCTGCAGCGCGCGCTCGACGATGCGCGCGTCCATGAGGTCATAGAGCGCGTCGTAGATCGGACGCAGGTACGGATCGACCTTCTCGCGGAGATCGCCGGGCAGGAAGCCGAGCCGCTCGCCGGCTTCGACCGCCGGACGCGACAGGATGATCTTGTCGACCTCCTTGCGCTCGAACAGTTGCGCGGCATGCGCAACCGCGAGCCAAGTCTTGCCGGTGCCCGCCGGGCCGATGCCGAACACCAGCTCGTGGCGCTTCAGCGCGCGGATGTAGGAATCCTGCGCAGCCGTGCGCGCGCGCACCGGACGCTTGCGCAAGTTGATGGTGTCGAAGTTGGATTTGGCCGATTTGGCGTCGAACTCGAACAGCGAGCCCTGCGCGATCACGGCGCGGATGGCGCCTTCGACCTCGCCCTGGTCGAGATCCTGCCCCTTCACGGCCTGCGCGTAGAGCATCTCGAGGACGCGGCGCGCAGCGTCGCAGCCGTCGCGCGTGCCGCCGATGGTGATGTGGTTGCCCTTGGAATCGACGACGACGCCGAGCCGCCGCTCGATCTGCGCCAGGTGCTGGCCGTAGGGGCCGACCAGGGCGGAAGCGGCGCGATTGTCGTCGAAGTCGATGACGACCTGGGTCTCGGGTGGAACTTGCATGTCGCGATCAAATTTGCGGCTGGGAGCGATGGAAGACGAATCCGATGCGCTTTTTGGCAAGGGTTCAGGCTCCGATGGCTTGCGATAAAGCGGGCTCGCGCGCATTGCGCGGCGTCACGAGCTCGCCGAGGAAGCTGTAGCGCTCGAGGCTGTCGATCCGCACAGGCAGGATCTGTCCGATGATATCGGGCGAGGCCATCACATGCGCAGGCTGGAGGAAGGCGGTGCGGCCGACGATCTGGCCGTCCTTGCGCGCCGGACGTTCGAACAGCACATCGACCGTTGAGCCAATCGCAGCCTTGTTGAAGGCCGATTGCTGGCTGTCGATCAATTCCTGGAGCCGCTCCAATCGCTGGTCCATCTCGGCGGGGGACACCGTCTCCTGCATATCCGCGGCCGGCGTTCCCGGCCGGGCGGAGTATTTGAACGAATATGCCGCAGCGTAACCGATTTGCGTGACAAGCGCGAGGGTGGCGAGAAAATCTTGCGCGCTCTCGCCGGGGAAGCCGACGATAAAATCTGATGAAAAAGCAATGTCTTGGCGTGCGGAGCGGAAACGGTCGATGACACGCCGATAATCATCGGCGGTATGTTTCCGGTTCATGGCGGCCAGAATCCGGTCCGAGCCCGACTGCACCGGCAGATGCACGAACGGCATAAGGGCACCGAGATCGCGATGGGCTGCAATCAAACTGTCATCGACGTCGCGGGGATGGCTGGTCGAATAGCGCAGCCGCGCGATGCCGGGAATCGTCGCCAGATGCTCGAGCAGCCGGCCGAGCGGCCAGGTTTTTCCGTCCGGTCCCTCGCCGTGATAGCCGTTGACGTTCTGCCCGATCAGCGTGAGCTCGCGCACGCCGTTCTCAGTGAGCCGCTTCACGTCGTCGACGATCTTCGCGACGGGGCGCGAGACTTCGGCGCCGCGCGTATAGGGCACGACGCAGAAGGTGCAGAACTTGTCGCAGCCTTCCTGCACCGTGACGAACGCGGAAATGCCGCGCGCGCGGATCGCATCGGGTTTCGGCTGGGCCAGGAAGCCGAACTTGTCCGCCGCGGGAAATTCGGTCTCGATCGCGCGGCCCTCGTCGCGTGCGCGCTTCAGAAGCTCGGGAAGGTGATGATAGCTCTGCGGGCCGACCACGACGTCAACGACGGGCGCGCGGCGCGTGATCTCTCCACCTTCAGCCTGCGCCACACAGCCCGCGACCGCGATCTGCATCGCCCGGCCCTCACGTGCGGCCTCGTCCTTGGCGACGCGCAGACGGCCGAGCTCGGAATAGACTTTCTCGGAGGCCTTCTCGCGGATGTGGCAGGTGTTGAGGATGACGAGGTCGGCGTCCTCGGCGTTATCAGTCTCCACGAATCCTTCCGGAGCCAGCGTGTCCACCATGCGCTGGGCATCGTAGACATTCATCTGGCAGCCATATGATTTGATGTGCAGCTTGCGCGGCGGCGTCATGGAACCCGGAATTGAGGTGGAGGACGGCCCTCAGATATAGGCTGGAGGGCCGAAAATCCAGCGATTGGGGCCCAAAAGGGTCGTTCCGGGGCGCAACGCAGCCGAGAGTTGCGGAATCGCGAGATTTTGCGCCGGATTCAGCCCGTAAGGGCCTCCGCGGCGACCCGCCGGACCAGATCCGGTAGTTGATGCATATCGCCGAAGGTCAGGTCGGCGCCGGCCTGGCGGAGGGTCTCGGCATGGCCGGCCCCGCAATGGCTGCCACCGTAAAAGCCGAACACTTTCATCCCGGCCGCCCGCGCGCCGGCAATGCCGGCCAGGCTGTCCTCGATCACGACGCAGCGCTCGGGCGCGACGCCCATTTCCCTGGCCGCAAACAGGAACAGGTCCGGTGCGGGCTTGCCGTTCGTCACCTGCGAGGACGAGAAGATGTTCGGCGCGAGGCGCTCATAGAGGCCGGTGCTCCCCAAGCTCACGCGCATGCGCGGATGCGAACCGCTCGAGGCAACGCAGACACGTTGCGTCACGACGTCGAGCACGTCGTGGATGCCGCGGATGGCTTCGAGATCGGCTTCGAATGCGCGAAACAGTTCGTCCTGCAGATCGCCGTGATAGGCCTCGGGCAGCTTGCGACCGAGTTCGGTTTCGATCTCGAGATTGGCCTGCTTGGTCGAACGGCCGAGGAAGCGCTCGGACACCTGCGCCGAGGTGATCGGATAGCCGTGCCGCGTCAGCACGTCCGCATGCGCGCGACAGGAGATCACCTCGCTGTCCACGAGCACGCCGTCGCAATCGAAGATGATGAGATCGATGGGCACTAAACTAACTTAAGACGTCGGCTTGTCGTCGTCGAGCGGGACGCAATAGAGCTCGAGCCGGTGATCGACCAGCTTGTAGCCGAGCTTGCGGGCGATCTCCGCCTGCAGCTTCTCGATCTCTTCGGAGGTGAACTCGATCACCTTGCCGTCGCGCAGATTGATGAGGTGGTCGTGATGGCTGTCGCGCATCGTCTCGTAGCGCGCGCGGCCCTCGCGGAAATCATGGCGTTCGATGATGCCCGCATCCTCGAACAGCTTCACGGTGCGATAGACGGTCGAGATCGAGATCTTGTCGTCGACCGCAACGCAGCGCCGGTACAATTCCTCGACATCGGGATGATCGACCGCTTCCGCCAGCACGCGCGCGATGACGCGGCGCTGCTCGGTCATGCGCATGCCCGTGGCGGCACAGCGCGCCTCGATGCCGGACGCCTTGGATGCGGTGGAAGCTTTGAGTCCAGTCATGTGTTGTCTGCCTGAGGGGGCGCTTTCTGCCACCAATATTACGACAAGTCACGTCGCATCAGAAGGGCGTTCAATTGTTCCCCGTTCGGCTGCTTATAGTAGCGTTCGCGGCGGCCGACCACCACGAATCCGGCCCGTTCGTAGAGCCGCCGCGCCGGCTGGTTATTTTCCTCGACTTCAAGAAATATTGTGCGGACGCCGCGCCCTGCGAGATGGCCGAGATGGGTCATCAGCAGCGTGCGGGAAAGGCCACGGCCGCGATGGGCCCGGTCGACTGCGATCGAGAGGATTTCCGCTTCGTCCGCGCCGATCCGCGACACCGCAAATCCGATCGTCTTGCGGCCGAGGCGCAACCGCTGCACGAGCGTGTTGCTCTCGCTCATCATGCTCTCGAACTCGCCTTCGCCCCAGCCATGCGCGAAGGAAGCGCCGTGCAACTGCGCCAGCCGCAGGGCGTCGCGTGCGGAGGCGGGCTCGACGGCGGCCGTGCCGCCGCGCCACCATTCCGAAAACCATTTCATCATGAGCTTGCGGCTTGTGCTGCGAACGGCGGCAGTGCAGCCGGCTTTGCGTCGGGCGCCTTCAGATAGAATGGCCGCGCCGGTGTCGTCTCGGGATCGGCCGCGGCCCCAAGCCATGCGACCCAGCCGATATCGGGCGCGGGTTGCGTGTCGATCGCGACAGGTTGCGGCCCATCCTTCGGCCAGCGATCGGCGAGGATTTTTGCGGCATTGCCGACCAGATGCGGCGCGCCGAATTGCGAGGCTGCGATGGCGTCGCCGATGGCAGCGACGCTCGGTCGCACCAACTGGCTGCCGTCGCCGGCGACGATCTGGAAATAGACGTGATCGTGCCGCGCATCGATCGCCGAGATGATGGGTGCGGGTCCATTCTGACCGACAATGGCGGCCGCATAGGCCGACAGCGTCGTCAGTCCGACGGCGGGCCGCTTGGCCGCGAGCGCCAGACCGCGGGCTGCCGAGATGCCGACGCGCAAGCCGGTGAAGCTGCCGGGGCCGACCGTGACCGCGATACGGTCAAGCGAGGTGAAAGCGAGATCGGCTGATTGCATCACACGCGCGATCATCGGCATCAAGGCCTCGGCATGGCCGCGCTTCATCAGCACCTGCTCCTGCGCAAGGAGCTCGCCGGCGTCGGTGTCGAGAACGGCGGCCGCGCACGCCTCCAGCGCGGTATCGAGGGCAAGGATCAGCATCGAATCAGCTTAGTCGGTTCCGCCGCGGTCGAACCAGTCCAAGTTTGGTTTCTCGACAGGCGCACGAGCATCCCCGTAATTCTACGTGTGCGGGAACCGGCAGTTTCCTTCGCGCCCTCTTTTTTAAGCAATTGCATCAATTTGCAACCTATGAGTTATCTAAGTATTTGAAATATTTAAATTTTAAGGAAAGATTAGCAATCCTGAGACACCTTTCGAGCGCGGAAGGCGCGTTAGCGACGGCCGGAACGAAACATACGCGCGGTCAAGCCGCGCGTCGTCCGGTGCTTTGGAAAGGTTTCCTTTATGTCTTTTTGGCGAAGCGGTTCTTCGGCTCGCGAAGCTATGGCTCAGGTCAGCGCAATTTCGAAGTCGCAGGCAGTCATCGAATTCAATCTCGACGGCACCATCATCACGGCCAACCAGAATTTCCTGGACGCGGTGGGCTACCGGCTCGACGAGATCGCAGGCAAGCATCACTCCATGTTTGTGACGCCGGAGGAGCGCGGCAGCGCGGCCTATCGCGAATTCTGGGCCCGGCTTGGCCGCGGCGAACATCAATCCGCCGAGTACAAGCGGCTCGGCAAGGGCGGCCGCGAGATCTGGATTCAGGCGTCCTACAATCCGATCATCGACGAGGCCGGCAAGCCGGTGAAGGTCGTCAAGTTCGCGACCGACATCACCGCGCGCAAGATTCGCAGCCTGGAAGATGCCGGAAAGATTTCCGCGATCGGCCGCGCCCAGGCGGTGATCGAGTTCAATCTCGACGGCACCATCATCACCGCCAACGAGAACTTCCTGGCGACGGTGGGCTACCGGCTCGACGAAATCCAGGGTCAGCATCACAGGATGTTCGTGGCCGCAGGCGAACGCGACAGCGCAGCCTATCGCGAATTCTGGGCCAGGCTTGCGCGCGGCGAATTCCAGTCCGGTGAGTACAAGCGCTTCGGCAAAGGCGGGAAGGAGGTCTGGATCCTCGCTTCCTACAATCCGATCCTCGATGAGGCCGGCAAGGCGTTCAAGGTGGTGAAGTTCGCCACCGACGTCAGCGCGCAGAAGCTGTCGAACGCGAATTTCGCCGGCCAGATCGAGGCGATCGGCAAGTCGCAGGCCGTCATCGAGTTCAGCATGGACGGCAAGGTTCTGACCGCCAACGAAAACTTCCTCGGCGCGCTCGGCTACACGCTGGCCGAGATCGTCGGCAAGCATCACAGCATGTTTGTCGGCGCTGAGGAACGTGACAGCGAAGCTTATCGCGCCTTCTGGGCTAGGCTGAATGCCGGTGAATTCCAGTCCGGCGAATATCAGCGCGTCGGCAAGGGCGGGCGGCAGGTCTTCATCCAGGCCTCCTACAATCCGATCCGCGATCTCAACGGCAATCCGTTCAAGGTCGTGAAATACGCGTCCGACACCACCGCGCAGGTGATCGCGCGCAAGCGCAGCGAGAAGGTGCGCGACATGATGGAATCGGTTGCCGCCGGCGCCGAGGAGCTGAGCGCCTCGGTGCGCGAAATCGCCGAAGCCATGACGCGCTCGCGCGAGACGGCATCGACCGCGGTCGACCGGGTCGAGGCGGCGGACCAGCAGGCGCACCGGCTGACGCAGGCGGCGGAGTCGATGAGCATGATCGTTCAGCTCATCGGCAACATCACCGGCCAGATCAATCTGCTGGCGCTGAACGCGACGATCGAGTCGGCGCGCGCCGGCGAGGCCGGTCGCGGCTTTGCGGTGGTGGCGTCGGAAGTGAAGAACCTCGCCAATCAGGCCAAGCAGGCCGCCGACCGGATCGAGCAGGAGATCGGCAATCTGAACGGCATCTCGGTCGACGTCGTCGCCGCGCTGGGTGCGATCAGGGGCGCGATCGAGGGCGTCAGCGAGTACGTGTCGTCAACGGCTGCGGCCGTCGAGGAGCAGAGCACAGTTACCAACGAGATGTCGGCGAGCATGCGCAAGGCCGCGGAAGAGGCCGCGAACATCGGCCAGGCGGCGTAGGGAGATCTCGTAGGACCTCCTACCCGTGGTCAAGGGGTGTTTGTCCTTGATGGTCGAGAGTAGCGCCGTGCTCGCCGCTGTCGAGGACGCTTCGCGCCGGCTGCGCCGGTGCCGATGGCATCCTTGACAGTGTC
>JAESFI010000073.1_pt1 | contig 134357 bp, 138 predicted proteins | sample 9269361 | NCBI WGS metagenome assembly JAESFI01 (sample SAMN14504119, study PRJNA617095) | algae metagenome | isolation source: Brasilonema angustatum HA4187-MV1 and co-occurring heterotrophs from moss... | place: USA: Manoa Valley, Honolulu, Hawaii | collected 2009-07-20
CGGCGCAGGTCCTACGCAGGTGCTCATGGCACAGGTGGATTAGGCAGCTCACGGCGGATCGGCCCGTGTGTCCAGTCTATATCGGTAGACTGACGCCGAACGCGAGAAAGGTACAGGGTGGGTTAGCCGAAGGCGTAACCCACCAATGTTCGTCTCTGCGGAAGCTACAGCGGTGGATTACGCCCACGACTACGCTTCGCGCAGCCGCGGGCTAATCCACCCTACGAACCGGTCGCGAGGTCAGCCTTCACTTTCCGGGTTGGTCGAGGAAGACGTAGAGCGCGGCGATCCTGCCGTTCTCCACGATGATCACATCCCATCCTGTGTAATCAGGCGCTTCGCCGCGGGGACCCGATGTCCAGGCCAGCCGTCCGGCATTGTGAAGCGCCTGTGGCTCGCCAGTCGGCGTGTAGACGAAGTGGGGATGAGTGGCCCGCAGCTCGCCCGCGAATTTGTCGATTGCATCGCGCCCGACGAAGACGCCTGGCGGGACGTACAGCGCGGCGTTCTCCGTCCAGAGTTCGTCGATCGCGGCGCGGCGACGCCTGGCGTCGCCCTCGCCGAAGACCTCCTGAAGGTTGCGCTGAAGCAGTTGGTGGATTCGATCCGTCGATTCATTCGTCCGGGTCATCGGTCTTCTCCATTTCCGTGAATTGTGCTGAAGGCGGCGCTTCAGATCTGAACCTGGCCGCCGTCGACGAAGAGCTCCACGCCATTGACGAAGCTCGCCTCGTCGGAGGCCAGGAACAGCACCGCCTTGGCGATCTCGTCGGGCTGGCCGACGCGGCCGGCCGGGATGAGTCCTGCGAGGTAGGTCTTCGTGCCTTCCGCCTGCTCACCGGCGCCGAACAGATGGTTCAGCCCGGGCGTCTCGGTGACGCCGGGGCTGATCGCGTTGACGCGGATGCGCCGATCCTTCAGGTCGAGGATCCAGTTGCGCGCGAAGTTGCGCACGGCGGCCTTGGTTGCCGAATAGACGCTGAAAGCCGGCGTACCCGAGACGCTGGTGGTCGATGCCGTCAGGACGATGGAGGCGCCGTCGCGAAGCAGGGGCAGCGCCTTCTGGACAGTGAAGAGAACGCCCTTCACATTGGTGTCGAACGTGCGCTGATAATGCTCCTCGGTGATCGTGCCGAGCGGTGCGAACTCGCCGCCGCCGGCATTGGCGAAGATGACGTCGATCTGCTGGTGCTTCTTCTGGACGGCGTCGTAGAGCCGGTCGATGTCGGCCAGATTGGCCATGTCGCCTTGAACGCCGGTCACGCGACCGCCGATCGCCTTCACCGCCGCGTCCAGCGCGTCCTGGCGGCGGCCGGTGATGAACACCGAGGCGCCTTCAGTTGCAAAAGCCTTGGCAGCCGCAAGGCCGATGCCGCTCGTGCCGCCGGTCACCACCACGACCTTGTTGTTGAACCTGTCAGTCATCGTCCGTCTCCTTTGGAAGCATCTGGCGGGAAGCGCCGCTGCCCTTCGTAGATGCCTGCGGAACGATGATGCGAGTAGTCGTCAGATATGGTACTCAGCGTTCTATGAGAGGAACGATGAAGATCGACCTGAACGACTTTGCCTATTTTGCCGAGGTGGTTGGGCACGGCGGGTTTGCCGCGGCCGGGCGGGCCTTGCGCGAGCCCAAGTCCAAGCTCAGCCGGCGGATTGCTGGCCTAGAGGAGCGCCTGGGGCTGCGCCTCATCGAACGATCGAGCCGGCGGTTTCGGGTCACCGAGGTGGGGCAGGCCTTCTACGAGCGCTGTCGTGCGATCCTGACGGAAGCCGAGCAGGCCGAAGCGCTCGTGACGCAAGCGCAGTCTGAACCTCATGGCCGCATTCGCTTCAGTTGCCCGACCGGCATGGTCGCGGAGATGTCCGGGCTCGTGGCGAGCTTCCTGACGCGCTATCCCAAGGTGCGCCTGCAACTCGTCGCGATCGACCGTCCCGTGGATCTGATCGAGGAGCGGATCGACGTGGCCCTGCGCGTCCGATCCGTCCTTGTCGGTGATGCTGCGCTCACCATGCGCTCGCTGGGCACGTCCACGCGCATCCTCGTCGCGAGCCCGCAGCTGGCAAGCCGCCTGCGAACTCTGGACGATCTTGCCGCGCTTCCGACGCTCGCGACATCCGATGACGACGCGCTGGTCGAATGGCATCTGGAGACGGACGACGGACAGGCTCGCATCCACAGGCACGAGCCGCGCATGGGATGCGGCGACTTCGGCGCAGTGCGCGATGCGGCGGTCGCGGGCCTCGGTATCGCGCTTCTGCCCGATCACCTCTGCCGGGACGCACTCGAGCAAGGCAGGCTCGTCCATGTGCTGTCAGACTGGCGCGGTCATCGCGGCATGGTGCATCTCGTCTTCACGACACGACGCGGTCTGCCGCGGGCGGTTCGCGCGCTGATCGATCATCTCGCGGCGGGATTTTCCAAGACGTTGGTGTAGGTCGTCTCGCAGGATGGGCCAGCGCCGCAACCAAGGGCTGTGCAGACGCGTCGCCTGTTGCTATGACAGTTCCCGGGAATTGAGTTGGGGACTGCATGTTTGGAATGACAGGCCGCGCGCTCGTTGGTGCGGCAGCAGGCGTGGGTGTGTTGGCGCTAACGGTCCTGCTCGAAATATCGAACGCCCGCGCGGAAATGCCCTTGTCCGCCAAGTGCAATGCGGTCGGAAATTTCAGTGTCGATGACCGGATCGCGGGTTGTACCGCCCTGATCGAGGCGGCGCCGGCCATGCAGCAAGGCCTGGTCATGGCACACATGCGCCGCGCCATGTTCTACCGCCAGAAAGGCGAGATCGACCGCGAAATTGCCGATTACGACCAGATCATCGAGCGCTACCCAGACAATCTGCCCGCCCGACTCCACAGGGCTTTTGCGCATCTCCGACAGCGAGAGCCTGCGGCCGCAATGTCTGATTACACCAAAATCATCGAGCTCGATCCCAGGAATACCTACGCTTACATAGGGCGCGCTCAAATCTACCTGGCGAGACTCGACTTCGTCCGCGCCATCGCCGACTATGATCAGGCTCTGCTGATCCATCCGGACAATGTCATCGCGCATGTCGACCGAGGCCTCGCCTACGTTCGCAAGGGTGATCCGGATCGGGCCATGGCCGACTGTGATCGAGCGGTTGAGCTCAGCCCCCAAACCGGCGGCGGCCAATTGTGCCGTGGCCGGGTCTACTTCGCCAAGGGCAACAGAGAGCGTGCTTTGGCTGAACTCGATCAAACAATGCCGATCAAGCCAAGGAACGACTCTTTCTACTATTTCCGAGCCGAATCTTTTTCTCAGCTCGGTGAGTTCGACCGCGCTATCGCCGACTATGACCGGATCGTCGAGCTGAACCCACGAAGCCGGTATGTCTATGGCTGTCGCGGCGTCGCCTATGCTCAAAAAGGCGACTATGATCGCGCCATTGCCGATTACAATGAGGCGATCCGCCTGGCACATCAGGATCAAGGAAACGCCGGCGATCGGCAGAGTCAGATTCAAGGTCAGGACGCCGATCCCATTTCCGCGTCCGTCGCCGGTGAATCGATCGTACTCGCTTCGGGAGATGGCCCTGTGCTCCGCGCCCGGGGAACTGCCTATTATGCGAAAGGGGACTTCGATCGTGCCATCGCAGACTATGATGAGGCGATCCGCTTTGATCCCAGGGACAAGGATTCGCTCGGGCTGCGTGCCAACGCGTACAAGGCCAAGGGAGACTTCAGCCGCTCGATTGCGGACTACGATCAGCTCGTGCAACTCGATCCCCGGGACGTCCGCGCCTACCGCGCCCGCGCGAGCGCTCATTGGCAGGCCGGTTCACTTGCCAAGTCGTTGGCCGATCTGGATGAGGCGGTCCGGCTCGACCCCAAGAATGCCTACGCGGCATTGTGGCGTGAGATCATTGCAAGGCGCAGTCACGAACCAGATCGGTTGGCCGAGGCCGCAACGCAGCTCGATATGACGAAATGGCCTGCGCCGATCATCAACCTGTTTCTTGGCACGACGACGCCGGAGCAAGTGCTCGACGCTGCCAACGATCCAGATCCGAGGAGAAGAAAGGGACAGGTCTGCGAGGCGCATTTCTATGCTGGTGAACTGACCCTGCAACGTGGCTCCAGGGAAGAAGCTTCGCGGTTGTTCGACCTCGCTGTTGCCGATTGCCCGAAGACCTTCGTCGAGAAACAGGCCGCGGATTTCGAGCTCAGCTCGTTGCGGGCGAGCCGCTGACGCCGTCAGGCACAGCCTCCCATGGTGCGCGAAGCGACTTGTCCGCCGTAGCTCGAAGAGCGAAGGCAGGAAGCCTGCCCACCATGCTTCGCGCGATCAATTCAGGTGACAATGGTGGGCACGGCGCTGCGCGCCTTTGCCCACGAAACCGGGCCGCGGGGAGGGAGCGCGCATCGCTCCATCAAGCGGCGCTCGCGACCGGCCCCTTCGGGTTGCTCTGCTGGAGACGGCGTAACGCCGCGACATTGGTCTCGACCGATGCGAAGCAGCAGCGCGATTTGCCGCCAGACTTCGCCTCGTAGAGCGCGGCATCGGCGACCGCGAGCAATTCAGCGACCGTGGCACCGTGATCCGGCGACATCGCAATGCCGACGCTGGCACCGACGCTGGCGCACATCTCGCCGCCCAGATCATAGGAGACGGCAACCTCGCGGATGAGCCGGTGTCCGGTCTCCAGCGCCATGTCGGCCGTGAGGCCATCGACCAGCACGACGAATTCGTCGCCACCCATCCGGGCTACCATCGCACCGTCAGGCAGCGCCCGGCGCGCGCGGCCGGCCACGGCTTTCAGCACCGCATCGCCGGCTGCATGGCCGAACGTGTCGTTGATCGGCTTGAAATTATCGAGATCGAAGAACAGCACCGCGAACGGCCGTTCGGCATGGGTGCCCAGCCTGGCGCCGAGCGCCTCGACGATACCTGCGCGATTGAGCAGGCCGGTGAGCGCGTCGTGATGGGCGCGATGGTTGTTCTCGCGCTCGGCACGCATGGTGGTGACCAGCATCCGGTTGAGGCGGAAGGCGGCGGCGGTCATCGCAGCCAGATACATCGGGACCTGGAGGTACACGATGTAGAACAGCGGCTCGCCGGCAAGCGCGGCGCCGGGGACGATCGGACCGAGGCTCAGCAGGATCATGGTCCCGGCCAGCCGTGGCGCGCCGAAATTGCGGAAGCAGATGCCGCCGACCATCGCCGCCGCCGACAGCGTGGCCAGCATGGCCACGACCCAGTCGCCGCTCGCAAGGCTGACGATGGCGCCAAAACCGACACTGGCACTCCAGGCGACCGCGAGCAGAAGGTGAAGGTCGGTCGGGGTCGGGCGATGCGCCCGGGCTCTGCGATGCGCGCAGACGAGCACGACGAGGCGGGCCAGGCAGATCGCGATCTCCATCACCAGCCAGGCAATGAACGGTGCGGCCGGCTTGCGGACGGCGATCACGGCCGCGACGGCGATGGTGTTGACGGCGCCGGCGGCAAAGACCGGCAGCGATCCATGGAGCTGGGCAATGAGCGCGGCGCGGATGTCGTCGGGGACCCCAAGCCCCGGCTCAGCCAGCCAGCGCGTCAGGCGCCAGCGCGGCGCACTGTAGAGTCCCTCGTTCGATTGCATTGCCGACCGTCCCCGTATTCCGGGCGCCAACAACGACGATCGCTCCTAATAGCCTTTTAAGGCAGCGACCGATCGCCGACCGTGCTTGACGCAAGGTAAATCGGCGCCGCCGGGACCGTAGTCGTGCAGGAAGATACGGATTGGTGCAGGGAGCAGCGAGCTGGGAGAGATCGTGGGCACGGCGCTGCGCGCCTTTGCCCACCCTGCGAGACCGTCATCCGCGCCCGAGCTGCACCTCGCGCTCCACCGCAATCCACGTCGTCTTCGCCACCGCCAGCAACCTCCCGGCTTCATCATGGAGTGCGGCCTCGGCCGTGCGCTTGCGGCCGTCGCGGCCGGTGGGCCAGGCGGTGATGATCAAGCGGTCGCCGGGGCGCGGGCGGGTTTCGATGCGGGCGGACATCCGGCCCAGCAGGAGCGGTGTCCGGTCGGCGGCGCCGCTCTGCGGATCGCAATTGCTGGCGAAGCCGGTGGGGCAGTCGAGCGCCGACCAGAGAAATTCGGGCGCGACGAGGCCGTCCTCGGCGGCGAGATTGGGATCGGGTGTCCAGCTCGCTGCGAGAACGGGCGCGTGTGCATGACGGCCGAGCGGGCCGGCGAAGATGCGCAGGCCGTCGCCTTTCGCGCGCGCCGGGCCGCAGACGAAGCAGGTCGGCAGCGGATGCTCGTGCGGCTTGACCGGCGTCAGCAGTTCGGCGGCGCTGGCCTCCTCGAAACTGGCGGTCTCCAGCCGCGCAAGCTCGACGCTCACCGCACGGCCGGTCGCGACGACCTTGGCGCCGTCGCGAAGCTCCCATGTGCCGTCGTTCGTCGCGGCTGCATCGAGTGGTGTGTCGAGGGGAGGCGGCGCGCGCAGCGTCACCTCGGCACCGCCGGGAATGTGCTGGGCCAGCCGGCCGCAGACATAGCCGCCGTTGCCGGAGTTCGGAGGACCGCAAAAGCGCTTGTCGATGATGATCGATGTCACCGGTGTGTTCCTCTCTTGCCGTGCCTCGCGCACTCTATCTTATCTTGAGGACAATTCGTCCCTGAACCGTGCGATTGGCCACGGCCTGCATGGCGTGCGCGGCCTCCTCCAAAGGGAGGACGCGGTCGATATGCGGGCGGATGTGTCCGCCCGCCAGCAACTGCACCAGCGTCTCATTCATTTGCGCGGCCTCGGTGGAAAACTTCTCCGCCCAGGCGCCGACGAAGACGCCGACGATGGCATAGTTCTTCAGAAGCGGCAGGTTCATCGGGATCGACGGAATGGCGCCGCTGGTGAAGCCGATCGGCATCAGGCGTCCGCCCCAGTTCATCAGCCGGGCCATCTGCTCGAGGATGGTGCCGCCGACATTGTCGAAGCCGATATCGATGCCTTGGCCTGATGTGACCGACTTGATCCGGTCGCGCAGATCCTCGCTGCGATAATTGATGACCTCGCGCGCGCCGTAGCGGCGCACCAGGCCGGCCTTGTCGTCGGAGCCGACTCCGGCGACGACGTGCAGGCCGAGATGGCGGCCGAGGTCGACGGCGGCGAGCCCGACACCGCCGGCGGCGCCCGTCACAAACAAAGTCTCGTCGCGCGCGGCCCGTGCCCGCTCGACCAGCGCATAATAGGCCGTGCCGTAATTGTGCAAAAATGCGGCCGCGGTTTCGAACGCGACGCTATCGGGCAGGCGCACGCTCTTCGATGCCTTGGCGGTCATCCGTTCGGCGTAGCCGCCGATCCAGCTGCTGCATGCCACGCGATCGCCGGGCTTGAACGTCGTGACCTGGTCGCCGACCGCGACGACGACACCGGATGCTTCCGTGCCGGGCACGAAGGGGGTCGGCGGCCGCATCTGGTAGAGGCCCGAGACCAGCAACTGGTCCATGAAGCTGACGGAGGCCGCATGGACGTCGATGAGAATCTCGTCGGCCGCCGGGTGCGGCTCGTCGATCTCACCGAGGCGCAGATCTCCGGGGCCGGTGAAGGAATGGCACAGGATCGCTTTCATCGGGGTGCTCCAACAGGCCGGGACGGCTGGCGATCGTCGATCCGGTGATGCGTGAACAGACGCGGCAGCAGCATGGGAACGCGCCGGCGATACTCCTGATAGGTCGCACCGAACTCGGCAATCAGGTCGCGTTCCTCGAACTGGAGGGCGACCAGGATGTAGGCGGTGTTGGCGAGCGCGAACAGCAGATGCCCGGCAGTCATCTCGGGCGTCGCCCAGAACGCGAGCAGAAAGCCCAGCATCAGCGGATGCCGCACGATCTTGTAGAGCAGCGGCGTCCTGAAGGATTGATTTGGCATCTCGGCCCCGCGCCACGTAGCGAAGGCCTGGCGCAGGCCGAACAGATCGAAATGATCGATCATATGGGTCGAGGCGAACGCGATCAGCCAGCCGAGCCAATGGATGCCGGTCAGCAGCCAAGCCGCAACGCCGCTGGCCTGCCAGATCGGTGTCGGGATCGGACGCCACTGCCAGAACAGCAGCAGCAGGATCAGGCTGGAGAGCAGCACATAGGTGCTGCGCTGGCACGCCGCTGGAATGAATTTGACGATCCATCGCTTGAAGGCCGGGCGGGCCATGACGCTGTGCTGGATGGCAAACAGGCCGAGCAGCAGCAAATTGACGAGCGTGGCCTCGGTCACATTCGAAACTCTGCCGACATCGATCGATTTGGGTACGACATAATTGCCGACGAAACCGGGCGCATAGAGAAACGAAACGGTGAATACGCCATAGCTCACGAGGGCGTAGAGCAGGATTGCGAGACGCGCGAACATGGTTTCTCCTATTGTGCCTGTGACGGCGGTGCCGCATGCAGGAGCCTGAAGCGCTCGCCGGCGCGCGGACCCGATCTGGCCCGGTGACTACCGCCCGACCGTCCCCTGTGCGTCCCCCGGGGAGGCAGCGATGGGAGGAAGGATTTTCATGACGGCTTTCCTGCTGGAGACATTCGGGTTCCCGGAGGTCCATGCGGACGGCCGTCCGATCAAGCTGGCCTTGCGCAAGGGTCTCGCGCTGCTGGTCTATCTCGCCGAGGCCAAGGGGGCGGTCACGCGCGACGTCATGGCGACGCTGCTGTGGCCCGAGACGGCCCGACAGACCAGCCTCGCGCGATTGCGGCGCCTGCTTCACCGCATCGAGCTCACACTCGGCCAGAAGGTGTTCGAGACCGATCGCACCAGCGTGCGATGGTCTGTGGAAGTCGCGCTGCGGATCGACACGCATCTGTTCGAGAGCGCCTGCGATCGCGGCGATTTCGAAGCGGCGTGCCAGATCTATCGGAGTGACTTCCTCGCGGGCTTCTCCCCAGAAGATTCGTCCGAGTTCGACGACTGGGCGTTCTTTCGCCGCGAGGCTCTGCGCGGACGGCTCGTCCATGCGCTCGAACGCCTGGTGCAGGACAAGAATGCAGCCGGCGACCATTTTGCGGCGACCACCTATGCGGGACGTCTGGTCGAGCTCGATCCGCTCAGCGAGGTCTATGGCCGGCATCTGATCCGCAGCCTGCTGCTCGCCGGCGACCGCAGCGGGGCCGAGCGGCATCACGCGGCGCTGACGCAGCGCCTGCGCGACGAGCTTGGCGTTGCGCCGGAAGCCGAGACCGAAGCGTTGATGAGTCCGGCAGGCTCGCTGCGCGATGCCGTGCCGGTCACGCGCTACGTCAAGGGCGCCGGCGTGCATCTGGCGTATCAGACCTATGGCAGCGGCGAGCTCGACATCCTGGTCATGCCCGGCTTCGTCTCGCATGTGGAGCGCGCCTGGGAGCATCCGGCGAGCCGGAGCTTCCTGACGTCATTGATGAAGCTGGGGCGCCTCGTTGTTTTCGACCGCCGCGGCATCGGGCTGTCGGACCGGGTCGGATCGGCGCCCGGGATCGACGTCACCGCGGAGGATATCGGCACCGTGCTGCAGGCGGCGGGCTCGCGCCGTGTCGTGCTGTTCGGTGCATCGGAATGCGGGCCGGCCTGCATCAAGTTCGCGGTCGATCAACCGCGCCGCGTCGCTGGGCTGATCCTGTTCGGTGCGCTGGCAAAAGGATGCTGGGCCGAGGACTATCCGTATGCGCTCCGCGCCAGCCAGTATGATGCCTGGAGCAGGCACCTGGTCGCGCAATGGGGCGGTCCGGTCGGGATCGAGGCTTTTGCGCCGAGCCTTGCCAATGATCCTCAGGCGCGCGCGTGGTGGGCCGGGCTGTTGCGTGCGGCGTCCAGTCCCGGCGGCATCTCGGCGGTGCTGGAGGCGTTTCGCGATGCCGATGTGCGCGACCTCCTGCCTGAGATCGCCGTGCCGACATTGGTGCTGCACCGTCGCGACGACAGGGCGGTGCGGATCGCGGCCGGCCGCGATATCGCGAGCCGGATTGCGGGCGCGGAATTCGTCGAGCTCGAAGGCAACGATCACTGGTTCTTTGCCGGCGATCAGCGGCCGGTGCTCGCGGCGGTCAAGGCGTTTATTCGTAGGGTGGGTTAGCCCTGCAGATGCGCGAAGCGCATCTGCAGGGCGTAACCCACCACGTCTGCCTCCGCGGAAATCAAAGAGGTGGATTACGCCTTCGGCTAATCCACCCTACGGACCTACACCGCCTCCAACTCGCGCTTCTTCTTCGTCTTCGCCTGGCCGAGCAGGGGGCCTGCGGTGAGCGCTGCCGTATCCGCCACGCCCGGGTCGCGCGAGATCATCGCGGCAACGATCGCGCCGTCGATGATGAGGCCGAGCTGGTGGGCGAGCACGGCGGGTTCGCTGGAGCCGAACTCGCTGGCGAGCTTCTCGATGTGGCCGAGCACGATCTTCTTGTGCTTCAGCGCGATGTTGCGGAACTGCTTGGCGTCCTTGTCGTGCTCGCCGACCGCGTTGATGAAGGGGCAGCCGTAGAAGCGCTCCTCGGCGAACCAGCTCTTCAGCGCCGGGAAGATCCGCGTCAGTTTCGCCTGCGCATCGCCGCCGCCTTGCTCCATGGCGCCGATGAACCATTCGCGCCACTGCTTGCCTTCGCTCTCCAGCACCGCGTTGACGAGGTTGGTCTTGGAGCCGAACAATTTATAGAGCGTCGTCTTCGCCGTGCCGGCTTCCTCGATGATCGCATCGATGCCGGTGGCGTTGATGCCGTTCTTGCAGAACAGATGCGTCGCCGCGCTGAGCAGCCGACCGCGCGCGGACTCGTCGTCGCCCGCGCCCGAATGCGGCGATGTGGAATTCTTCTTCGATGACGTCTTTGCCATGAGTCCAAACTTACCCGCAGCCGCGCCGCATCAGCAAGCCGCAACTGTTCCGCGCTGAAAAAATTCGCATGGAAAAGCGCATCTGCATCGCCTTTGAGCAAGCGGCGGCTGGTCAATCCGCAGGCAGTCACCGCTAAGCGGCTTCAATGCCTCGCCTTTTGTTTTTGGGCCTCTCTGGCACGCTCCATGCAGGGAAACAGACCGTTCGGTATCCTGCCGGATTCCACGGCTGCCAGGGAGAAGATGATGACTGCCGTCGTTCAAAAGACAGTGCTGACGGGTTGCCTCGCACCCATCGACAAGAATGGCCTCGAGCAACTGATCGCCAACGGCAAGGCCAATCCGAAGGTCGTCAAGACCTTGAAATGCAAGACGGTCGCGGAAGGAAAGTTCCGCCACGCCAACTACATCCGCAATCTGCCGCCCTACATCGTCGACGAGCCACCGGGGCTTCTGGGCGACGACACCGCGCCGAACCCGTCGGAGGCCTCGCTCGCCGCGCTCGGCTCCTGCCTTGCGGTCGGCCTGCACGCCAACGCCGTGCATCGCGGTTGGATCGTCAACAAGCTCGAGCTCGAGCTCGAGGGCGACCTCAACATCACCGCGGTCTGGGGCACCGGCGACATGTCGGACAAGCCCGTCGGCTTCACGGATGTGCGCGTCAAGGTCGACATGGAGTGCGAGGGCATCTCGCCGGACGAGATCAACGCGCTGGTCGCCCATGTGAAGAAATGGTCGCCGGTCGCCAACACCTTCACCCGCCCGGTCAATCTCGAGGTCGGCATCTAGCAGACAGCAATCAGGACAAGGTGCGGGAGATGACCATGGGTTCACTGGCTTTATCGCGGGTCGAAATTTTGGATCAGCCCGCACCGTCTATTGCAGGGGAGGTGGCGCGGATCGCGCGGGAGCAGCTCGCCCCGCTCGCCGCGGGTATCGACGAGGGCACGGTCTATCCGGCCGAGGTGCTGCGCGCATTCGGTGCGGTCGGGGCGTGGGGCAGTCACGTGCCGCATGAAGGCCCTGCGGATCTGCGCTGCGCGATCCAGGCGATGGCCGGGATCGGCGAGGTCTGCGGCGCCACCGCCTTCATGGCCTGGTGCCAGAACACGCTGGTCTGGTACGCCGCCAACTCGACCAATCTGAAGCTGGCCAAGCGTTTTGGCGATGCCTTCTCGACCGGCCGCGTGCTCGGCGGCACCGGGCTCTCCAATCCGATGAAGAGCTTCTTCGGTATCGAGAAACTGAAGCTGAAGGGGCGCAAGGTCGAGGGCGGCTACATCGTGCGCGGCGCGCTGCCCTGGGTCTCCAATCTCGGCCCCGATCATTATTTCGGGACGATCTTCGAACGCGAGGACGAGCAGGGCATCGCGAGCGGCGAGCCCGGCACGGTCATGTTCCTCGCCGATTGCTCCGATCCCGCGATCACGCTGACGCCGTGCAAGCCGTTCCTCGCGATGGACGGCACCGGCACCTATGGCGTGCAGTTCCGCGACGCCTTCGTGCCGGACGAGCTGATCCTCGCCGATCCCGCCGGCCCCTTCGTCAAGAAGATCCGCGCCGGCTTCATCCTGCTCCAGGCCGGGATGGCGCTCGGCGTTATCCGCGACTGCATCAACATCATGGACGAGGTCGATTCTCCGCTCGGTCACATCAACCGCTACCTGCCGCAGCAGCCGGTGCATTTCCGCGATCTTGCCGCCGAGCTCGAGACCGAGACCATGGCGCTGGCGCGCGATCCCTACAACGAGGAGGAGACCTACTGGCGCAAGGTGATTGCGCTCAGGCTTCGCGCCGGCGAGGCCAGCGTCGCGGCGGCGCATGCGGCGATGCTGCATTGTGGCGCGCGCGGCTACCTCAAGAGCCACCGCGCGCAGCGGCGCCTGCGCGAGGCCTATTTCGTCGCGATCGTCACGCCCGCCACCAAGCAACTGCGCAAGATGCTCGCCGATGCCTGAGTTCTACGAGTCCACCCCAAGACGACCCCAAGACGACCCCCAACCTCAACGGAGAGGCTGCCATGACTGACGTCCTGATCACTGCCGTCGAACTCGCCGATCTCTTGAAGAGCGAGCCGTGTGTCATCGTCGACACCCGCAATCCCGATGCCTACGCCGCCGGGCATTTGCCGGGCGCCGTCAACGTGCATGAGATCTTCACGTTCCTCGCGACCTCGACGCCCGAAGGCATCACCGAGCTCAAGACCAAATTCGCCGATGCGTTCGGCGGTGCCGGCCTGTCGGGCAAGGAGACGGCTGTGATCTACGAGCAGTCGATGAACTCGGGCTTCGGCCAGTCCTGCCGCGGCTATTACCTGCTCACCATGCTCGGCTATCCCAAGGTGAAGGTGCTGCATGGCGGCTTCGACGCCTGGTCGGCGGCCGGCTTCCCGGTGACGACGGATGTGCCGACGCCGGCAAAGGCCTCGTTCGCGATCGTGCCGGAAGCGGGTGAGATCCTGATCGATGCCAAGACCATGCTCGGCGCCGTCGGCAAGCCCGGCATCGCCATCCTCGACGTGCGCGACGTCGATGAGTGGATCGGCGACAGCTCGTCGCCGTACGGCAAGGATTTCTGCCCGCGCAAGGGCCGCATCCCCGGCGCCGTCTGGCTGGAATGGTACCGCATGATGAAGCCGACCGCCGAAGGCCCGCGCTTCAAGTCCAAGGACGAGATTCTGGCGGAATGCGCCACCGTCGGCATCTCGACCACGACGCCGGTCTATCTCTACTGCTTCAAGGGGGCGCGCGCCTCGAACACCTTCCTTGCGCTGAAGAACGCCGGCGTGAAGGACGTGCGGATGTATTTCGGCTCCTGGAACGAATGGTCGCGCGATCCCTCGCTGCCGATCGAGCAGGGGCTGCCGATTGCATCGGGTGTCACCACGAAGGCGGCCTGAGCGCGCGCGATCACATGGCCCGCGGACGGGGCGCGATCCCCAGCGCCTTGATCCGCGAGGCCAGCGTGGTCGGCTTGATGTCGAGCATCTCGGCCGCGCCATTGGGGCCGAACACTTTTCCGGCGCAGGCCTCGAGCGCGGCCAGGATGTTGGCGCGCTCGTGGTCGCGCATTTCTGCTGACGTCATCACCGCCGGGCGCGCGTCGGCCTTCTGACGCGACGTTCCGGTCGGAGGCTGCATGCCGGAGGGATCGGGCAGGTCGATCCGCAGGCGGCCGTTCTGCGACAGGATCGCGGCGCGCTCGATCACGTTCTGCAATTCGCGGACATTGCCGGGCCAGTCGTAGCGGGTCAGCCGCCGCGCGTCGCCTTCCGACAGGCGCAGATTGGATTTCAGCGCCTTGCTCTCGCGCGTCAGGAAATGCTGGGCGAGCAGGGGAATGTCCTCGCGCCGTTCGCGCAACGGCACGGTCTCGATCGGGAACACGTTGAGGCGGAAATAGAGGTCCTCGCGAAAACGGCCGCGCTGCACCTCCTGCTTGAGATCGCGATTGGTCGCGGCGATGACGCGGACGTCCACCGCGCGGGTGCGCTCCTGGCCGACGCGTTCGAAATTCCCCTCCTGCAAGACACGCAGCAGCTTGCCCTGGAGCTCGAGCGGGATCTCGCCGACCTCGTCGAGAAACAGCGTGCCGCCATCGGCGAGCTCGAAGCGGCCGATGCGGTCGCGCGTCGCGCCGGTAAAGGCGCCGCGGACATGGCCGAAGAACTCGCTCTCGAACAATTCGCGCGGGATCGCGGCGCAGTTGACGCGGATCAGCGGCCGGTCGCTGCGGGTGGAATCCTCGTGGATGGCGCGGGCGATCAGCTCCTTGCCGGTGCCGGACTCGCCGGTGATCATCACGGCCGCGGTGGTCGGCGCCACCAGCTTGACCTGGCGCAGCGTCTTCTGGATCGCCTCGCTGCCGCCGATGATGCCGCGCGGATTGGTCTCGATACGGATTTCTTCCTGCAGATAAGCGTTCTCCAGCTCCAGCCGCTCTCGCAGGCGATCCACTTCGGTGAGCGCGGCATGCAGCTTCTCGTCGGCCTCGCGGCGCTGGCTGACGTCGCGAAACACCACGACCGCGCCGACCACCACGCCGCGGTCGCGGATCGGCGTGGAGGTGTACTCCACCCAGGCCGGCGAGCCGTCCTTGCGCCAGAACACTTCGCCATCGACCTGGTGCACGGCGCCGTCGCGGAACGCCGCATAGATCGGGCAATCGTGATCGGGATAGTGGCTGCCGTCGTGATGGGTGTGGTGGACGATCGGGTGGATTTCCTTGCCGACCAGCTCTTCGGCGGTCCAGCCCAGCATCCGCTCGGCCGCGGGATTGACGAAGGTGGTCTTGCCCTCGGCATTGACGCCATAGATGCCTTCGCCGGCGGCGCGCAGGATCAACTGGTTCTCGCGCTCAATGTCCTGGAACACACGCTCGACCCGCTGCCAGGTCGAGATGCCGCTGCGCATGTGGTCCTCGGCGGCGGCATCGACATTGCGGCGGCGGCGGGCGTCGAGATCGGTGAGGGTGAGCTGCACCAGCGTGCGGCCGTCATGGGGCAGGACGCAGCCCGAATATTCGAGCCTGAGATCCTGGCCGGTGGCATGGCGGGGATTGAGCGTCGTGGTCCAGTAAGCGCCCTTGTGCAGCACCGCCTGGGTGAAGACGGTGAGGGCCGGAAGCTCGCCCGCGTGCAGGGTGCTGGCCTTGGTCTGCCGCAGCAGGGCACGGTCGTAGCCGAGCAGGGTGCAGGCGGCCGGATTGGCATCGACGATCTGGTCGCCATAGGGATCGACCAGCAGCGTCGCCTCGACGGAGGATTCGAACGCTGCGACGCGCGGGTCGAGCGCTGGGGCCGCATCGTCCTGGCCGGGCATCGGCGTCGGTGCCATTGCGAAATCTCGTAATTGAACTACGAGATTTCGTTTATCACGAGTTTTCGTAGTGGCCAAGTGGGCCTGAAAGTGCTGCGTCATCAAGGCACTGGCCGGCCGGAAAGGGATGGCATGCTCCTTGCGTAATTGCTCCTCGCAATGACGCGCAGGAGGTCCGATGTCCACGTTCGACAATCCGTTTGATCCCGATCGTAACCTTCGAGCCGGCTGCCTCTGCGGCCAGCACCAATCCGCGGCGGAGCATGCGCAGGCTGCGGCGCTGCGTTGTGATCCCGTCGAAAGCGAGGAGAAGCGTTACGAGGGCGTCGTCGCCTCCGCCGTGATGCGCGCGATGTTCCCGCAGGATGTGGCGCGGCGTGCCTTCCTGAAATCGGTTGGAGCATCGACGGCGCTTGCGGCGCTGTCGCAGTTCTTCCCGCTGAAGACGGCGACTGAAGTCTTTGCGCAGACCGGCGCCCCCGAGAAGAAGGACCTCAAGGTCGGCTTCATCCCGATCACCTGCGCAACGCCGATCATCATGGCGGCGCCGATGGGCTTTTATGCCAAGCACGGCCTCAACGTCGAGGTGGTCAAGACCGCCGGCTGGGCCGTCATCCGCGACAAGACCATCAACAAGGAATACGACGCCGCGCACATGCTGGCGCCGATGCCGATCGCGATCTCGCTGGGTCTCGGCGCCAACGCGATTCCCTTCGTCGTGCCCGCGATCGAGAACATCAACGGGCAGGGCATCGTGCTCGCCACCAAGCACAAGGACAAGCGCGACCCGAAGGACTGGAAGGGCCTGAAATTCGCGATCCCCTTCGACTACTCCATGCACAATTACCTGCTGCGATATTATCTCGCCGAGCACGGGCTCGACCCCGATACCGACGTGCAGCTCCGCTCGGTGCCGCCGCCGGAAATGGTCGCGAACCTGCGCGCCGACAACATCGACGGCTTCCTCGCGCCAGACAACATCTGCCAACGCGCGATCTATGACGGCGTCGGCTTCATGCATCTGTTGTCCAAGGAGATCTGGGACGGCCATCCCTGCTGCAGCTTCGCTGCCAGCAGGGAGTTCATCACCACGGCACCGAACAGCTTTGCCGCGCTGACGCGCGCCATCGTCGATGCCACCGCCTATGCGTCGAAGGCGGAGAACCGCAAGCAGATCGCGGAAGCCATCGCACCCGCCAATTACATCAACGCGCCGGTCACGGTGCTGGAGCAGGTCCTGACCGGCACCTATGCCGACGGCCTCGGCGGGGTGAAGACCGATGCCAAGCGCGTCGATTTCGATCCGTTCCCCTGGCAGTCCTTCGCGGTGTGGATGCTGACGCAGATGAAGCGCTGGGGCCAGATCAAGGGCGATGTCGACTACAAGGCGGTGGCCGAGCAGGTCTATCTGGCGACCGACACCAAGAAGCTGATGACGGAGATGGGCCTGTCGCCGCCGGCGAGCGCATACAAGTCGTTCGCGGTGATGGGCAAGACGTTCGATCCGGCCAAGCCCGAGGATTACGTCGCGAGCTTCAAGATCAGGAAGGCGTCGTGACGAGATGACACCCTCCCTCCGCCTCCGCGCCGGCCTCGTCTCGATCGCGCTGCTGGCCGCGTTCCTCGGCATCTGGCATCTCGCGACGCGCTCGACGGCGCCTGTTACGACGATGAGCCCGGAATACGCCAAGCTGATGGGCCTCACCGCGACGCAGGGCAAGTCGGCAATGCCCGGGCCGCTCGACGTCGGCGCCAAGCTCTGGGAGCATCTCAAGCGCCCGTTCTACGACAACGGGCCGAACGACAAGGGGCTGGGTATCCAGCTTGCCTATTCCATCGCGCGCGTCGGCACCGGCTATCTGCTTGCGGTGCTGGTCGCGATCCCGCTCGGCTTCCTCATCGGCATGTCGCCGCTGCTCAGCAAGGCGCTCGATCCGTTCATCCAGGTGTTGAAGCCGATCTCGCCGCTGGCCTGGATGCCGCTTGCGCTCTACACGATCAAGGATTCCTCGATTTCGGCGATCTTCGTCATCTTCATCTGCTCGATCTGGCCGATGCTGCTCAACACCGTGTTCGGCGTCGCCAGCGTGCGCAAGGAATGGATCAACGTGGCGCGCACGCTGGAGGTCGGCACCGTCAGGCGCGCCTTCACCGTGATCCTGCCGGCGGCGGCGCCGACGATCCTGACCGGCATGCGCATCTCCATCGGCATCGCCTGGCTCGTGATCGTCGCAGCCGAAATGCTCGTCGGCGGCACCGGCATCGGCTACTTCGTCTGGAACGAGTGGAACAACCTGTCGATCACCAACGTCATCATCGCGATCCTGCTGATCGGGATCGTCGGCATGCTGCTCGACCAGATCCTCGCGCGTTTCACGCGTATGGTCACCTTTCCGGAGTAGGGGGCATGACCGACAAATTCGTCTCCATCGAGGGCATTGCAAAGCGCTATCCGGGCGCAAGCGGCGCCACGACCACCGTGTTCGAGAATCTCTGGCTGTCGATGGCGCGCGGCGAGTTCTGCTGCGTGATCGGCCATTCCGGCTGCGGCAAGACCACGGTGCTCAACATCCTCGCCGGTCTCGATGCGCCGAGCGAAGGCGCGGTCATCGTCGACGGGCAGGCGATCTCGGGCACCAGCCTCGACCGCGCCGTGATCTTCCAGAGCCACGCGCTGCTGCCCTGGCGCACCGTGCTCGGCAACGTCGCCTATGCCGTGAGCTCGAAATGGCGGAGCTGGGACCGCGCCAAGGTCAAGGCCCATGCGCAGACCTTCATCGATCTCGTCGGGCTGACGGGCTCGGAGCACAAGCGTCCTTCGGAACTGTCGGGCGGCATGAAGCAGCGCGTCGGCATCGCGCGGGCGCTCTCGATCACGCCGAAGATGATGCTGATGGACGAGCCGTTCTCGGCGCTGGACGCGCTGACGCGCGGCACGCTCCAGGACGAGGTGCGGCGCATCTGTCTCGAGACCGGACAGACCGCGTTCATGATCACCCATGACGTAGACGAGGCGATCTATCTCGCCGACAAGATTTTCCTGATGACTAACGGTCCGGGCGCAGTGCTCGCCGAAGTCGTCGAGAATCCGCTGCCGAGGGACCGCGGCCGTACCGATCTGCACCGCCATCCGCTCTATTACGCGCTGCGCAACCACATCATCGACTTCCTGGTGACGCGCAGCAAGACGTTCACCACCGAGAAGCCCGATCACGATCCGCGCAACGTGCCGGTCGTTCATATCGGCAAGCCCGGCCTCTCGATCGCATCAAACGGCGATGAGCCGCGACAGACCCGGATGCCGGGGACCAATCCCGGCTTAAGTGCCTGATTTTTGTTGACGCATGAGCTTCGGAAAACCGCTTCACACTTTTCCGGATCATGCTTTTGAAAGGAGAAGCCAACATGAAACGCGAAGACCTCACCGAGAAGCTGCTCGACATCAAGCGCGAGAAGGGCTGGACCTGGAAGTACATCTGCGAGCAGGTCGGCGGCTATGCGGAGGTGCTGATCGTCGGTGCCATTCTTGGCCAGATGAAATTGACCAAGCCGCAGGCCGCCAATGCCGGCGAGCTGTTCGGCCTGTCGAAGGCGGAGGTTGCGATGCTGAACGAGGTGCCGATGCGCGGCACCGGCACGCCGATGCCGCCGACCGATCCCTTGATCTACCGCTTCTACGAGATGGTGATGGTGAATGGGCCGGCCTGGAAGGCGCTGATCGAGGAGGAATTCGGAGACGGCATCATGTCGGCGATCGACTTCGACATGGGGATCGAGCGCGTGGCGAACCCGAAGGGCGACCGCGTCAAGATCACGATGTCAGGCAAGTTCCTGCCGTACAAATATTACGGCGCCAGCGGCAACGTGCCGGAATACGGCTTCAAGGAGGGTTAATCCGCCGTCATTCCGGACGCCGCGTCAGCGGCGATCCGGAATCTCGAGATTCCGGGTTCGGTCCTGCGGACCGCCCCGGAATGACAATGGTGTTATTTTCCCGCCTTCACCTCGGCCGCCGCGACCGCGATCAGCTCGCTCATCTTGGCGCGAATCGCCTGCTCGGTAACGGCCACGTTCTTGGCTGCGAAATCGCCCATAACCTTGCGCAGGACGTCGGCATCGCCGGCTTCCTCGAAATCGGCCGCGACGACCTCCTTGGCGTAGGCGGTGGCGGCTTCGCCGGTGATTCCGAGCTTTTCGGCCGCCCACAGGCCGAGCAGACGGTTGCGGCGGGCCTCCGCCTTGAACTTCTGCTCCTCGTCGAGGGCGAACTTCTTCTCAAAGCCTTCCTCGCGCTTGTTGATTTCGCTCATTCCTCTTCCAATTCCTAGCTGGCTGGACCTGGCCGCCCTTTGGCCGCCCTCGTTGCGAGGGCCGCGGCGCATGCCTAGATAGGGGGCAGGAATCGGCAAAACAACGAGCCGTTAAGCCGCAGGCAAGGCGGTATAAGTCAGCGTCGGATGGGCCGGATCGATTGTGCTGGGACAGCCAATCGGATAGGTTGCCTGAAGGCTTGGTTCCCGTTCTGTTTCCGCGAGTTGCAGGCGGGTTCCGGGCCGTTCACGGCAGCTCCGCTGTGGGTCGTAACCTGGTAACCGGAGCACACCAAATACATGGATTTCAACAAAACACGGTACATCCCCATGAGCCGTCGGCGTCGCATTTATGAAGGCAAGGCAAAGGTTCTGTATGAAGGTCCCGAGCCCGGTACCCTGATCCAGCACTTCAAGGATGACGCGACCGCGTTCAATGCGAAAAAGCATCAGGTGATCGAGGGCAAGGGTGTCCTCAACAACCGGATCTCGGAGTACCTGTTTCAGCACCTCAACGACATCGGGGTGCCGACCCACTTCATCCGCCGCCTCAACATGCGCGAGCAGTTGATTCGCGAGGTCGAGATCGTGCCGCTGGAAGTGGTGGTGCGGAACGTTGCCGCCGGCTCGTTGTCGCAGCGCCTCGGCATCGAGGAGGGCACGCAGCTGCCCCGTTCGATCATCGAGTTCTACTACAAGAACGACCAGCTCAACGATCCCATGGTGTCGGAAGAGCACATCACCGCGTTCGGCTGGGCGACGCCCCAGGAGATCGACGACATCATGGCGCTCGCCATTCGCGTCAACGATTTCCTGACCGGCCTCTTCCTCGGCATCGGCATCCGCCTCGTCGACTTCAAGATGGAATGCGGCCGGCTGTTCGAGAACGAGATGATGCGGATCATCGTCGCCGACGAGATCTCGCCGGATAGCTGCCGTCTGTGGGACATCAAGTCGAACGAGAAGCTCGACAAGGACCGTTTCCGCCGCGATCTCGGTGGCCTGCTCGAGGCCTACACGGAAGTCGCAAAGCGCCTCGGCATCCTCATGGAGAACGAGCGTCCGCAGGGCACGGGTCCCGTGCTGGTGAAGAGCTGAAGAGGATTTTGACGTGAAGGCACGTGTTACCGTTACCCTGAAGACGGGCATCCTCGATCCGCAGGGCAAGGCCATCGAAGGCGCGCTGAAGTCGCTCGGCGTCGACGGCGTTGCCAGCGTCCGCCAGGGCAAGGTGTTCGACATCGAGCTCGCCGGCGCCGACAAGGCCAGGGCGGAAGCCGCGCTGAAGGAAGCCGCCGACAGGCTGCTCGCCAACACCGTGATCGAGAATTACGCGATCGAGATGAAGGCTTAGGGACGGACCGTATGGCCGACGTCACACCGGAATTGATGTTCGAGGTGATGAAGCCGCTTCAGGCCCGGCTTGCGCAAGTCGATGGAAAAATCGACGAGCTCAAGCAGGAAGTGCAGGCCATGCGAACGTCTCAGACAGGCATTCGCCACGAAATCACCAGCGTTTTTCAGGAGATTTCCAGCGTGCATGCCACCCTAGTCCGCCACGAAGGTCGCTTAGACCGTATTGAAAACCGCCTCGAACTGAACGACGCACCCGCACAATGAAAGCCGCCATCCTCGTCTTCCCCGGAATCAATCGCGAGCGCGACATGGCTCGTGCGCTGAAGCTCATCTCGGGTCACGAGCCCGCGATGGTCTGGCATGCCGAGACGTCGCTGCCTGCGGGCACCGACCTCGTGGTGGTGCCGGGCGGCTTCTCCTACGGCGATTATCTTCGCTGTGGCGCGATCGCGGCGCGGTCGCCGGTAATGGACGCGGTGCGTGACTATTCGGCCAAGGGCGGCCTCGTCCTCGGCGTCTGCAACGGTTTCCAGATCCTCTGCGAGTCCGGCCTCTTGCCGGGTGTGCTGATGCGCAATGCGCGGCTGAAATTCATCTGCAAGGACGTGCATCTGCGGGTCGAGCGCTCCGACACGCCGTTCACCCGCGGCTACAATGCCGGCCAGGTGATCCGCGTGCCCGTCGCCCATGGCGAGGGCAATTACGAGGCGGATGAAGAGACCATCAAGCGCATCGAAGGCGAGGGGCGGGTGCTCTATCGCTACTGCTCGGCCGACGGAACGGTCGATGAGACCCACAACATCAACGGCGCTGCGCATTCCATCGCTGGCCTTCTCAACGACAAGGGCAATGTGCTCGGCATGATGCCGCACCCGGAAAACCACGTCGAAGACATCATGGGCTGCACCGACGGCCGCGGCCTGTTCGCCGGCCTCACCGCGCATCTGGAAAAGGCCGCGTGATCTCGTTCGTGGTGAAGCGGCTGTCGGCCGCAATTGCTGTCGTTGCGTTCGCAACCACCGCATTCGCGCAGGATTTTCCCAAGCGTCCGATCACCATGATCGTGCCGTTCGCGGCCGGCGGCACGTCGGACGTGATCGCGCGCACGGTGGCCGAGCAGATGGGCATCGCGCTCGGCCAGACCATCGTGATCGAGAACGTTGCCGGCGCCGGCGGCTCCACCGCGCTGGCGCGTGCCTCGCGCGCCGAGCCCGATGGCTACACCATCGCGATCGGCAATGCCGGCACAAATGCTGCGACCTACACGATCTATCCGAAACTGCCGTTCACGCCCGAATCCTTCGTGCCCATCGCGATGGTGGCGAAGACGTTCGGCATCATCGCGATCCGCAAGGACTTTCCGGCGAAGGATTTGAAAGAGTTCATCGCCTACGCCAAGGCCAATCCGGGCAAGATCAATCTCGGCCATGCCGGCGTCGGCTCGTCAAACTACCTCATCTGCAAGAGCTTCGTGACGGCCGCCGGCATCGACGCCACGCTGGTGGGTTATCGCGGCGCTGCGCCCGCGCTCACCGACGCGATCGGCAGCCAGATCGACGGCGTCTGCGATGCCGCTGCTTCGGTCTCGCAGTCGATCAACGAGAAGCTGGTGAGGGGCCTCGTGGTCGGCTCGACCGTGCGGCTCGCGACGCTGCCTGACCTCGCCACTTCGACGGAAGCCGGCCTGCCCGAATTCGAGGCGCAGGGCTGGAACGGCCTGTTCGCGCCCAAGGGCACGCCGCCGGCGGTCATCGCCAAGCTGAATGCAGCGGCGCGTACCGCGGTCGAGACCGACGCTGTGAAGAAGCGTTTTGCCGATCTTTCCACCGTCGCGCCCGATGACAACGAGCATACGCCGGAGCTGCTTCAGCAACTGGTGACGCGCGACGTCGAAAAGTACCGGAAGATGCTGGCGGACGACGCCAAGCCGTAACAGCTTTCGCTGCCATCCCATGAACCTGCATCGCGCTGGCGACGACTGACTCCTCGTCGCCATCAAGCGTGCGTCCGGGTGTTGCGACATCACGAGACGTTGCGCTCTCGTTGTGCTCGTGGATGTCACATGCCCGTCGCTCTGGTCCTTCTGCTGCTCGATCTCACGCTGATCTATCACGCTTCGCGGACCGGGCGGTTGCAGCCCTGGGCCTTCATCATCCTGGTGGTGCCGCTGATTGGCGCGCTCGCCTATATCGTCGTCGAGCTGGTGCCGGAATGGTTTTCAAGCCCCGGCGCGCGGCAGGCGCGCCAACGTGTCGCCAATCGGCTCGATCCCGAGAAGCGCTATCGCGAGCTGTGCGATCGCCTGGCGGCCACCGACACCATCGCCAACCGCGCGGCGCTGGCGGAAGAGTGCGCGAAGATCGGGCGCTACGGTGAGGCCGAGCAGCACTACGACCACATCATGAGCCTGCCGATGGGTCATGATCCCGCCTATGCGTTCGGCAAGGCGCAGGCGGAGTTTTCAGCGGAGCGTCCGGCCGATGCGCTTGTGACGCTGGACGATCTGCAGAAGCAATGGCCGGATTTCGACTCCGCCGACGCGCATCTGCTCTATGCCCGCGCGCTCGCCGAGGTCGGCCGCTTCGATGAGGCGCTGGAGGAATATCACGCCGTCTCCGGCTATTTCCCCGGCGCCGAGGCGCGAGTGCGCTACGGCATGCTGCTGCAGATCGTCGGCCGCAACGCCGAGGCGCGTATGGTTTTCAACGAGCTGCTGATCCAGATGCGGCGCGCGCCAAAATATCTGCGCGAGGCGCAGGCCGAATGGCTGACGATCGCCGAGAAGCAGCTTTCGACGTGAACTAGCGCAGCTTGAACTTCTCCGCCGGCACTGTCATCGCGGCGACACCCGCCATCACCAGCAGCAGGCCGAGCGCCAGGTTCGACGGCACGCTCTCACCGAGCAGCAGCACGGACAGTCCGACGCCGATCGGGATGCGCAAATAGCCTTGCGCGTTGGTCGTCAGCGTCCCGAGCCGGCCGAGACAGACGTAGAACAGCATCAGCCCCACCGCGCTCGAGACGATGCCCATGACGATGGTGGCGACGATCGCCGTCGGGGTTGGGTGCAGCGTCCAGGGCTGGTCGATGATCAGCGAGGGCGGCAGCAGCACGAGGCCGCCGAACAGCAGCGAGCCGGTGGCGACCACCATCGGGTCATATTCGGAGAGGCGGAGGCCGAAGATCGTCGCGCAGGCGAACGAGATGGTGGCGAGCAGGATCGCGATCTCCGCAATGATCTCGCTGCCAAAGCCGCGCAGCGCATCGAGACCGACGATGGCGATGGTGCCGGCAAGGCCCAGGATCGCGCCCGCGAGCTTCAACAGCGTGGCCGGCTCGTGCCGCGTGATCAGCGAGGTGATCAGGAAGGCGAAGATCGGCGTCGTCGAGGCCAGCACCACGGTGTTCGAGGCCGGCACATATTGCTGCGACCAGGTGATGACCAGGAACGGGAAGGTCGAGTTGATCAGTTGCTGGGTCGCGAACAGCTTCCAGGCCTTGACGTCGGTCGGCAGCCTGACGCCGCGCATCTGCAGGATCGCGAACAGGAAGGCGGCCGCGATCAGCGAGCGCGCCGAGATGAAGGTGATGGGCGGAATGGTGTCCAGCGCGAGTTTTGCAAGCGGATAGGTCGAGCTCCAGCAGCAGGCGAGCGCGAACAGAAGGGCATAGTCACGCCAGCTCCGCGCGCCGGTGGCGGGCATGGACGGCAGCGGCGATGCGACGGAGGCCGCCGTGCGCCCCGTTCCCGATGTGCTCTGCGGCACCTTGTTCTTGCTCCCCGGCGCGCGTGCGCTTGGCCCAAGTCTGGGCGAGGGGGCGCGAAAAGGGAAGCTCCGAGCTATGCGTTTGGCTGAGGGAGCGGCTTCCGCTTCACCCGCTTGATCGTGCCGGAGAAGGTGAACAGGCGGCGCTCGCCGGCCATCATCTCCCCGCGCAGGAAGATCAGCGAGCCGCCGGCCCGGGTGACCTCGCCGGTGCATTCGATCAGCTCGCCCTCATGGCCCGCGTCGAGGAATTCGCAGGCGAAATTGACGGTCACGCCCTTGCCCTGCAGGGCGTGGCGGCCGATCGCGAACAGGCAGTAATCGGCGAACGCCATGAAGCAGCCGCCATGGACGTTCCGGGAGCCGTTGAGGTGCTTTTTCTCGACCCGGAAGGCGCAGCGGACCCGGCCGTCCGCCTCGAAACGATGCCAGAAGGGGCCGATATGGTTCTCAAAGCTGTCGCGGATCCAGGTCTGCCAGCCCGTAAATTCCCCCTCGGTCGCGACATGGAGGTCGGGACGGTGGGGTGGGGGTGTTTTGGTCAATTCGTGCAAGGAGATGGGCCTTCAATTGCGGGTCTTTAGCCCTTAAATCCGATCCGTCCACGCCGTGCAATTGCTGTTCCCGCGACCGCCTGCCCGCAAAACGTGGGACAGCGGGAAAATGCGCCATAAAGGGCTTTTCGTAGCCCCCCGATGTTCCTAAGAACGGCCAAACCGCCGCCGAAAGCCCCGAATCCATGAAGAACGAACCCAAGATCACCCCCGAACTGGTTGCCGCCCACGGGCTCAAGCCCGACGAGTACGAGCGCATCCTGAAACTGATCGGGCGGGAGCCGACCTTTACCGAGCTCGGCATCTTCTCGGCGATGTGGAACGAGCACTGCTCGTACAAATCCTCGCGCATCCATTTGCGCGGCCTGCCGACCAAGGCGCCCTGGGTGATCCAGGGCCCGGGCGAGAACGCCGGCGTGATCGACATCGGCGACGGCCAGGCCGTGGTCTTCAAGATGGAGAGCCACAACCACCCGAGCTACATCGAGCCGTACCAGGGCGCGACCACCGGCGTCGGCGGCATCCTGCGCGACGTCTTCACCATGGGCGCGCGCCCGATCGCCTGCCTCAATGCGCTGAGCTTCGGTGCGCCCGAGCATGCCAAGACCCGGCATCTCGTCTCCGGCGTCGTCGCCGGTGTCGGCGGCTACGGCAATTCCTTCGGCGTGCCGACGGTCGGCGGCCAGGTGCGCTTCCACACCCGCTATGACGGCAACATCCTCGTCAATGCGATGGCGGTGGGCCTCGCCGATGCCGACAAGATCTTCTATGCGGCCGCCTCCGGCGTGAACATGCCGATCGTCTATCTCGGCTCGAAGACGGGGCGCGACGGCATCCACGGCGCCTCGATGGCGTCGGCCGAGTTCGACGACAAGTCCGAGGAGAAGCGCCCGACCGTGCAGGTCGGCGATCCCTTCGCCGAGAAGCTGCTGCTCGAGGCCTGCCTCGAGATCATGGAGAAGGGCTGCGTCATCGCGATCCAGGACATGGGCGCGGCGGGCCTGACCTGCTCGGCCGTTGAAATGGGCGCCAAAGGCGATCTCGGCGTCGACCTCGATCTCGACGCGGTGCCGACCCGCGAGACCGGCATGAGCGCCTACGAGATGATGCTCTCGGAGAGCCAGGAGCGCATGCTCATGGTGCTCAAGCCCGAGAAGGAAAAGGAAGCCGAGGAGATCTTCAGGAAGTGGGGCCTCGACTTCGCGGTCGTCGGCTACACCACGCCGAGCAAGCGCTTCGTGGTCAAGCATGGCGGCGACGTCATGGCCGACCTGCCGATCAAGGAGCTTGGTGACGAGGCGCCGCTCTATGATCGTCCGCATGTCCCGTCTGCCGCGCTGCCGGTCGTGCACGCGCGCGAGGTGCCGGCGCCGATGGCGCTCGGTGCCGCGCTGGAGAAGCTGATCGGCACGCCGGACATGTGCAGCAAGCGCTGGGTCTGGGAGCAGTACGATCACGTCATCCTCGGCAACACCTTGCAGCGTCCGGGCGGCGATGCCGCCGTCGTGCGCGTGCAGGACGGGCCGAAGGGCCTTGCGCTGACCGTCGACGTCACGCCGCGCTATTGCGAGGCCGATCCGTTCGAGGGCGGCAAGCAGGCCGTGGCGGAAGCCTGGCGCAACATAACCGCGGTCGGCGGCAAGCCGCTCGCGATCACCGACAATCTCAACTTCGGCAATCCTGAGCGCCCTGAGATCATGGGCCAGTTCGTCGGCTGCCTGAAGGGCATCTCGGAAGCCTGCCGCACGCTCGACTTCCCGGTCGTCTCCGGCAACGTCTCGCTCTACAACGAGACCAATGGCCGCGCGATCCTGCCGACGCCCTCGATCGGCGGTGTCGGCCTGCTCGACGATTTCACCAAGTCGGCTTCGCTCGCCTTCAAGGCCGAGGGCGAAGCGATCCTCTTGATCGGCGAAACGCACGGCTGGCTCGGCCAGTCGGTCTACCTTCGCGACATCTGCGGTCGCGAGGAGGGCGCGCCGCCGCCGGTCGATCTCGCCGCCGAGAAGCGCAACGGCGATTGCGTGCGCGGCATGATCCATGCGGGCACGGCGACCGCGGTGCACGACCTCTCGGACGGTGGTCTTCTGATTGCGCTCGCCGAGATGGCGATGGCGGGCGGCATCGGTGCGAAGCTCTTGGCCGCGCCGACCTCGCTGGTCTCGCAGGCCTATTGGTTCGGCGAGGACCAGGCGCGCTATCTCGTCACCGTGCCGGAAACCGAAGCCGGCCGCGTGCTCGCCAAGATGCGCGGCTGCGAGGTGCCCTGCGTGCGGATCGGCACCACCGGCGGCGACGCCGTCGCGATCGCGGGCGAAGCGCCTGTCACGATCGATACGCTGCGCAAGTCGTTCGAGCGCTGGCTGCCGGAATATATGGGCGGGAAGGCGGCGTAAGGCGCCGCCTCGGTCTCAGTCTCGTAGCCCGGATGAGCGCAGCGACATCCGGGTCTTTGCTGACACTGTTCCCGGATATCGCTGCGCTCATCCGGGCTACGGGCGCCGTGCCTCACAACACGTGTGACGCGCCCGGAATCTTTCGCAAGCCCGCCGTCAAGCCCCAGCTCAGGATCACCGTGAGCACAAAACCAATCGCGGCCTTCGCGATCGCCGGCAGGCTGTAATCGAACAGCGCGTACTGGATCCACAGCGCGATCGGGTAGTGCACCAAAAACATGCCGTAGGCATCCGCCTGCATGCGGTCGAGCAGGGTTGGCCCCGGCGCCTTCGAGTGCAGGAAGAAGGCCAGGATCGCGAGCAGGATCGAGGCCGAGAACAGCACGAAGAACGTGCCGTAGATCGCCTGGTACCATTGCGGCTGCGGGTCGGGATTCCCCAGGATTTCACGCTTGATGTAGATCATCACCCACATCAGGCAGTAGGGGATCAGCGTGATCATCACCCACGACCAGCGGCTTTTCGGCAGCTGGCCCTCGGCGCTGAGGATGCCGCGATCGAAATTCGCCGCTCCGACGCTGGCGCCGATGAAGAAATAGGCGAAGTAGAGCAGGACGCGGCTCGCCTGCACCGAGAACGGCCCGAGCTCGAACCATTTGCTGCCGCCGAAATAGAGCAGCGCCGGCACATAGGCGATGAGCGAGACCACCGCGAGCATCAGCCAGAACACGAACGGCCGTTCGAATCCCGCGAGCGAGACGCGGTTGCCGGGATCGACGAGATGCGCGGAGACCCGGTAGAGCAGGCTCGCGGTCAGGTCGAACGCCAGCAGCACCCAGACGAACCAGATCGGGCCGCTCGGCCACGGGCCGACGGTAATCGTCTTCCACCAGAACGACGCGAAACTCAGCTCGGGATTGGCCCGCAGCGCGATCGCGTAATAGGCGAGTGGGATGACGGTGAGGGCGGCGATGATAAACGGCAGCCCGAGCCGCAGCAGGCGGTCGCGCAGGAACACCGACGGCGCCTTGCGCGCGATGCCGGGCCAGGTGAACAGGCCCGACAGGAAGAAGAACATCGCCATGAAGAAGCTGTCGGTGGCGAGCACGACGACGTCGAAGCCGATCCAGGAGGCCGGGTCGGTGTGACCGAAATGGGTGTAGGGAATGACGGCATGATGCAGCAGCACCACCAGTGTCAGGAAGGTGCGGGCGCGGTCCAGCGACAGGTTGCGCGCCTTGGCCTTCGGCGCCGCGTGTGCCTCTGCGCCGATCGCCGCGGTATGTGACATCGTGATCATGGTCGCCCCGGTTGCGCCCTTTCCCCAATGCGACTGTGCCGTTCGGAGCCGGATTCAGCAAGCGCAGTTTGCGCCAGGCACCGCGCGCGCAATGCGTCTGGAACCAGTCCCTCGCGGCGAAGTTAGCGCTTCAAAACACGTTGAGGGCCACAAGTCGCGACGCCCTCGAGGAGTTGGCAATGACGATCCTGAAATGGGCGCTGATATTTTTACTGATCTCGATCGTGGCCGGCGTGCTCGGCTTCACCGGCATCTCGGCCGCCTCCGCCGATATCGCCCGCTTCCTGTTCTACATTTTCGTCGTGATCTTCCTGGTGCTGCTGGTACTCGGGCTCACGATATTCAGGGCGTAGCGGGCCGCCGCGCCGGCCCTCAATCGCGTGCGAACGGCATGACGTGGGCCATCAGCTCCGCCAAGAACTCGTCGGGACGATCGAACGGAATGAAATGGCCTCCGCCGCGCACCCAGACAAAATCCTTATGCGGGGCGGTGATCTGATTGAAGAGTTGTTCGGCCGGCCCACTCGGCGTGTTGTAGTCCGCGTCGCCCTCGATGAAGATCACCGGGATCGGAAACGCGAGCCCGAGCGAGGCGACGTCGCGCTTGAACATGGGGCCATCTCGTCCGCGCAGATATTTTGCGGAGAAGGCCATGCCTTTGCGCCAGTTGTACCAGTCCAGCAGCGAGAAATCCGGCATAAACGGGGGCGGGACGGGACCCGCCAGCTGGAAGCTCTCGATCGATGGCAGCGCCAGCGCCTTGCTCCACTTGTCAACAACCAGTCGATTCTGCGGATTCATCAGAGGCTGTGCGGCAATTGGCGCCAATTCCGCCAAGGCCTCGCTGTTGCCGGCGGACTGCGCCAACTCTTGCAGATGCGTGATCGCGAGCTCGAATGACTTCTCGAACGTCACCCTGCCGACCACCTGTCCCGTGCCGACATAGGCATAAAACAGATCGGGGCGCTGCTTGACGATGTGAATGCCCAGGAACGAGCCCCAGGAATGCCCGACCAGGACAATCTTGTCCTTATGCAGATGGGTTCGCAGATACTCGACCAGCTCGACGCCATCCTGCGTCATTCGCTCCAGCGTCATGGCCGGCGCGAGCGCGTCTCCAGCGGCACCATAGGTGCGGCCGGCGCCGCGCTGGTCCCATTGCACGACCGTGAAATGCTTTTCCCACGGACGCCAGCCCGACGACATGGGCCAGCTGGAGCCTCCGGGACCGCCGTGGACGAACAGGAGGACCGGGTTATCCCGGTCCTCGCCGCGGATTTGAATCCATTGCTTGATGCCGCCGATATCGACGAACGCGCCCTCCTGCACACCCTTCTGCGAGTGGATCGCGAGAGTTTCGGCAGCAAGATGCTGGCGATAGGCGCGAAACCCTAGCCCAGCAGCAGTCAATGCGACGAGGACGCCGGCCAATCCCAGCAACGAGACCCCAACCAGTCTTGCGGCCTTGCGCGGCATCTCATGCCCAGAGTCCACCGAAGGGAGGTGACCTGATGGTCGCCCCGTCCTTGTAGCGCCAGTAAGCTTAGCCTACTTCCTCGATCTTCACCTTATCCGGGTAGAAGGCGAGATGGCCGGAAATCTCGGTCATCGCGGGATAGGGCGTCTCGTAGGTCCAGATCGCGTTGTCGAGCGTCTTGCCGTCGGCCTTGACGCTGTAATAGCTCGCATCGCCCTTGTAGGGGCAATGGGTGGTGCGCTCGGTGCGCTCCAGCAGCGCCATGTTGGTGTCCTCCCGCGGCACATATTGCACCGCCGGATATTTGGCCTCCTTCAAGGTCAGCGCCTTGCTGGTCTCGGCGATCACGATATCGCCCGCCGTGACGCGGACGCGCCTCGGGTTTGGGGTGATGGTGATGGGGTGGTCCGGCCCTGGAAGCTTCATGATTTCACGCCTTTTCGATCAATCTGCCGCGCGCGGCACTTTGTCGTGCCTTTATCCTGATGGGATCAGGGATATAGTGCCTGAAGGCGTGACGTAGAAGCCCGTTCACGCTAAGTTTGGCCCTGCCGGCAAGTTTGGCTCCATAGATCCGGACCCCGGCAAAGCGATTCGAAGCCGAGATTTAGGAGCTAGACCCGAATGCCCATGGACGCCCACGATATCGAGGCGATGATCAAGGCAGCGATCCCCGATGCCGAGGTGACCATCCGTGACCTCGCCGGCGATGGCGACCATTATGCCGCGACCGTGATCTCGGAATCCTTCCGCGGCAAGTCCCGCGTCCAGCAGCACCAGATCGTCTATCAGTCCCTGCAAGGCCAGATGGGCGGTGTCCTGCACGCGCTGGCGCTGCAAACCGGCGTACCCGGCACCTGATCTGATCAAGCGACCGGGGGCACGATGATGGCTGCGGACAATCCGCGCGGCGCGATGTTCCGCGTCATCCTGCCGAACCAGCACAGCCGCGTCACCAATGCCGAGCTGTTCTTCGACCTCGTCTTCGTCTTCGCGGTCACGCAGGTCTCGCACACGCTGCTGCACCATTTCACGCCGCTCGGCGCGGTGCATGTCACCGTGCTGTTTCTCGCGGTGTGGTGGGTCTGGGTCTATACGGCCTGGGTCACCAACTGGCTCAATCCCGAGCTGACGCCGGTCCGCATCCTGCTCTTTTTGATGATGCTGGGCGGCCTCGTGCTGTCCACGACGATCCCGAGCGCGTTCGAGGGGCGCGGCCTGTGGTTCGCGATCGCCTACGCGACCATGCAGGTGGGGCGCACCGCGTTCTGGCTGTTGGCGACCCCGCGCCACCGGACCGCCGTCCGGCACAACGCGATCCGCATCCTGGTCTGGCTCTGCTGCTCCGCGATCTTCTGGATCCTCGGGGGACTTGCCCATGACGAGGCGCGGCTGTGGCTCTGGATCGCGGCGCTGACGATCGAATATATCTCGCCCGCGGTGCGCTTCTGGGTCCCGAAGCTCGGCTTCTCGTCGGTGGAGGCCTGGGCCGTCGAGGGCGGCCACATGGCCGAGCGCTGCTCGCTGTTCGTGATCATCGCGCTCGGCGAAGCCGTCGTCGTCAACGGCGCGACCTTTGCCGAGCTGGAGTGGACCGCGGACAACATGCTCGCTTTCGTCTCGGCGCTGGTCGGCAGTATCGCGATGTGGTGGGTCTATTTCCACAAGGGCGCCGAGGCCGGCTCCGAGCGGATCTCGAAATCCACCGAATCCGGCCGTCTGGCACGGCTCGCCTACACCTATCTGCACATGCCGATCATCGCCGGCATCATCCTGACCGCGGTCTCGGACGAGCTGGTGCTGAAGCACCCGACTGGCCATTCCGATGTGCGCACGATCATCAGCACGATCGGTGGTCCGCTGGTGTTCCTGATCGGCACCATCCTGTTCAAGCACTCGATCCGCGGCTTCCTCCAGCTCTCGCACGGCATCGGCATCATCCTGCTGCTCGTGCTGTGGTGGTTCGCCGCCGACCTCTCGCCGCTCTGGCTGTCGGTCGCGACCAGCGTGATCATGATCGTGGTCGCGGTGTGGGAGTCGATGTCGCTGGGGTCGAAGCCGGAAGAGGTCGAGGAGCACTGAATCCAGCGCAGCCTGAGCAAGCGCCTCGTCCTTCGAGACGCTTGCTTCGCAAGCTCCTCAGGATGAGGCTAATCTGCTCCGGTGCCCGTTGAAGCTGCTGCTGCCGCGCACTCAGCCCTCATCCTGAGGAGCCCGCCGACGGCGGGCGTCTCGAAGGATGCGCCGCGAGGAGACGCCCTGAAATGCGGAGCGTTTACTCCGCCACTTCCAGCGCGTGCACCGAGAACATCCTGGCCGCGTCCGTCCAGCTCTCGCGCACCCGCCAGCCGGCGGCCTGCGCCAGCGCGGCAAAGCGCTCGATGCTGTATTTGTAGCTGTTCTCGGTGTGGATGCTTTCGCCGGGGCGGAACGAGAAGCTGGTGCCGAGCAGGCGCACGGTCTGGCTCTTCTTGCTGATCAGGTGCATCTCGATGCGGTGCCGCTCGCGATTGTAGATCGCGCGATGGGTGAAGGCGGACAGGTCGAAATTGCCGCCGAGCTCGCGGTTGATCCGCACCAGCACATTGAGGTTGAAACGCGCGGTGACGCCGGCTGCATCGTTATAGGCATCGAAGAGCACGCGCTCTTCCTTCTCGAGGTCGGCGCCGATGATCATCTGCGCGCCCTTGCCCAGAATCTGGCGGGCGCTGTTCAGGAAGGCCTGGGCTTCATGCGGCTCGAAATTGCCGATGGTCGAGCCGGGGAAGAAGCCGACCTTGGGCATCGCCGCAACCGCCTTCGGCAGCTCGAACGGCGTGGTGAAGTCGGCCGCCACCGGATAGATGCCGAGCGAAGGGAAATCCCGCTTCAGGCCGTTGGCCTGTGCCTTGAGAAAATCGCCGGAGATGTCGACGGGGACATAGGCCGCGAACTTGCAATGGTTGAGCAGCAGGCGAACCTTCGTGGTCGCGCCGGCGCCGAACTCGACGAGGGCCGCATGCTCCGGAATGATCCTTGCGATCTCGCTGCCGCGCTCCTTCAGGATCGATAGCTCGGTGCGCGTCGGATAATATTCCGGCAGCTTCGTGATCGCCTCGAACAGCTCCGAGCCGGTCGCGTCGTAGAAATATTTCGGCGACAGTTTTTTCGGGTGCTGCGAGAGGTCCTCGATGGCCTCGCGGGCGAAAGCGGTGGTCTGCTCGTCGGGGAGATGGGCTTCGGCCAAAGCGCTGGCGTGCACATTCATGATACTCTCCTGAACGCGCTGTCCGGCGCGCGGTTGTCGTCGGATAAGATTCTTGGTCGTCGGCTAGTCGTAGTCGGCGAGCCGCAGTCCCGTGAATTGCCAGCGGTGGTGCGGGTAGAAGAAGTTGCGATAGGTGATACGGCTGTGGCCCTCGGGAGTTGCAAGCGAGGAGCCGCGCAGCACCATCTGGTTGACCATGAATTTGCCGTTGTACTCCCCGAGCGCGCCTTCGACGGCACGATAGCCGGGATAGGGTGAGTACGAAGAACGCGTCCACTGCCAGACGATGCCGAAGGCATCGTTGAGCTGCCTGGTGCGGGCCGCCACCTCCCATTCCATCTCGGTCGGCAGGTGCTTTCCGGCCCAGCGCGCAAACGCATCGGCCTCGTAATAGCTGATGTGGCAGACGGGGGCGTCCGGATCGACCGGCTTGAGGCCGGCGAGCGTCATCACCTGCCATCCGCCATCGGCCTCGCGCCAATGGCCCGGGGCCTGCCAGTCTTCCTTGCTGGCCGCGGCGAAGCCGTCCATCAGCCACAGCGTTGCGGTCCGGTAGCCGCCGTCGCGCATGAAGGCGAGCCATTCGCCATTGGTGACGAGATTGCGGGCGACCTTGACGGGGCCGACGAGCGCGCGGTGGGCGGGTTTCTCGTTGTCGAAATGAAAACTGTCGTCGACATGACCGACGGTGTGGATGCCTTCGTTGAGCGTCAGCCAGTCGTCGCCGGCGCGCGTCGCGGACGGAAAGCGCCAGTCCGGATCGTAAGCCGGATAGACCGGGTTCTGCGCGAAGGCGTGCAGGATGTCGGTGAACATCAATTCCTGATGCTGCTGCTCGTGGTTCAGGCCGACCTCGACCAGCGGCGCCAGGGCGTGGAGCTTGTCCTCGCCGGCCTCACGGAAGAATTTGACGACCGCCGCATCGACATGGCTGCGATAGGCCCCGACCTCGCTGGCGCCGGGCCGGGTGATGTCGCCGCGATGATTGCGGGCATGGCGGGGGCCGGCGCTGACGTAATAGGAATTGAACAGGAAGGCGAAATCGAGGTGGAAGGGCCGGTAGCCGGTCGCGTGCTCGCCAAGCAAAAACTGCTCCCAGAACCAGGTGGTATGGGCCCGGTGCCATTTCGCCGGGCTCGCATCCGGCATGGACTGGATCTGCTGGTCCTCCGGCGAGAGCGGCGCCGCCCGGCGCTCGGTCTCATTGCGGACGGCCAGAAACGCGGCCTCCAGCCTCCGGCCAAGGCCGCCCAAATCGGCCGACGGTGACGAAAGCGGCGGGGTGGCCGTAGCGGAGGCTTGTTTCGTCACGTTTTTCTCCAGACAGGACAAGAGAACGTTGTTGGCGATACCCGGTTCCAAAACCAAGGTTCGTCCTAGATAGGGGCTCCGTTACGGTATGAAAGTCCTCCCCGGCGATGATATTCGTGCCATCATGTAATGGGGCCGGGGCCGTCCCGGCCGGGTGTCCAGGGGCCGTTCGCCGCCATTTTACTTTGGATGCACAACGGTTTGGGCTACATATATAGGCAGGTATCGGGTTAGATCGGCTGAGCCGGCCCGAATGGAATCGTTGAGGGCTCCGCCCCAGAAGGACACGGATATGAGCATCGCGGAATTCATCGCCAATGAAGTGAAGTCGAACGACGTGGTTCTGTTCATGAAGGGTACGCCGCAATTTCCGCAGTGCGGTTTCTCCGGCCAGGTCGTCCAGATCCTCGACCATATCGGCGTCGGCTATAAGGGCCTCAACGTTCTCGAATCCGCCGAACTGCGCAACGGCATCAAGGAATTCTCGAACTGGCCGACCATTCCGCAGCTCTACGTGAAGGGCGAGTTCATCGGCGGTTGCGACATCGTCCGCGAGATGTTCCAGGCCGGCGAGCTGCAGCAGCTCTTCTCCGAGAAGGGCGTCGCCGTCGCGGCCTGACGCATGACCGTGCTGTCGCGCCGGATTGGCGGCGCGGAGCTCGAGGTCATCGTTGCCGACATCACGACACTCGGCGTTGACGCCATAGTCAACGCCGCCAATTCGTCGCTCCTTGGCGGGGGCGGCGTCGATGGTGCAATCCATCAGACGGCCGGGCCCGAGCTTCTTGCCGAGTGCAGGACACTCGGGGGATGCCCGACCGGGGACGCCAAGATCACCAAGGGCTATCGTCTGCCGGCGCGTCATGTGATCCATGCCGTCGGCCCCGTCTGGCACGGCGGCACCCGCGGCGAGGCCGAGGCGCTGCGCTCCTGTTATCGCCGTGCGCTCGAGCTTTCCGAGGCCAACGGGCTGACCTCGCTGGCCTACTCCGCGATCTCGACCGGCGTTTATCGCTTCCCGGCCGACCAGGCCGCGAAGATTGCGGTCCATTCGACCGTTGATGCCCTGCCGGCCGCGCCGCTGGTCACGCATGTCATATTCTGCTGTTTCTCGGAACCAAGCGCCGCCCTCCACGCGGACGTTCTGGCGCGCTACGGCAGCCCTTGTGCCTGATGGCGCCGTCAGTACACTCCGGCCGGCCATGTTCCGGGGAGGGGATATGATTTTACGATCTGGATTGCCTGCGCTCGCCTGCGGTGCGCTTCTGTCGCTTGGCGCGATGTCGTTCGCGCGCGCCGAGGGCACGTACGAGATTCCGGCCGGCGCGCATTTCAATCAGGAGAAGCTCGGCAAGATCGGCGAGTTCTTCAAGAACGAGGTTGCGACCGGCAAGATCGCCGGCGCCACCGTGCTGATCAAGCAGAATGGCAAGCCGGTCTATCACGAAGCCTTCGGCGTCCAGGACGTGGCCAGCAAGGCGCCGATCACCGACAAGACCATTTTCCGCCTGTTCTCGATGAGCAAGGCGATCACGTCTGTGGTCGCGGTGCAGATGATCGAGGACGGCAAGATCAAGCTGGACGATCCCGTCTCGAAATACATTCCGTCGTTCGCCAACATGAAGGTCGGCGTCGAGAAGAAGGCCGATGACGGTACCAAATCGCTCGAGCTCGTGCCGCTGAACCGGCCGATCACGGTGCTCGACCTGATGCGCCATACGTCCGGCGTCACCTATGGCTTCTATGGCGACAGCCTGGTCCGCAAGGCCTATCGCGAGGCCAATATCTATGCCGGCGATTTCGACCTTGCCGAGTTCGCCGAGCGAATTGCCAAGCTGCCGCTGCACAACCAGCCGGGTGCGCTGTGGCAATACGGCCATTCCACCGACATCCTGGCGCGGGTGATGGAGATCGCGGCCGGCAAGCCGCTGATCGATATCGAACGGGAGAAGCTGCTCGGCCCGCTCGGCATGGTCGATACCGGCTTCTTCGTCACCGACCCCGAGAAGCAGAAGCTGCTGGCCCAGCCGGTGCCGAACGACAGCGATTTCCGGGTTGGCCGCATCAACGACCCGACGGTGGTCAAGAAGATCCAGTTCGCCAGCGGCGGCATGGTGACGACCATGGCCGACTACGAGCGCTTCGCGCAGATGCTGCTCAATGGCGGCACGCTCGACGGCAAGACCATCCTCAAGCCCGAGACGTTCAAGCTGATGGTGACCGATCAGATCGGCCCCGGCTCCGGCGTCGATCGCGATTATTTCTACTTCCCCGGCGACGGTTTCGGCTTCGGCCTCGGCCTTGCGGTCCGCACCGATCCCGGCAACGCAAAACCGCCGCCGCCCGGCGATCTCGGGGAATTGAAGTGGGACGGCGCCTCCGGCTGCTATTTCGTGATCGACCCCAAGCAGGACATGTTCTTTGTCCTGCTGGAACAGACCCCCACCGAGCGCCAGCGTGTGCAACGGACATTGAAGCAGTTGGTTTATGAAGCCATGGAGAAATGAGATGTTCGGGCGCCGCGCGCTGATCGCGGCGCTCGTTCTTCTGTTCGGCGTCGCCGGTGCGAAGGCGGGCCCCGAAGCGCGCAAGGCGCACAGCTTCTCGCCCGAGGGCCTCGCAAAGGTCTCCGACTACATCCGCAACGAGATCGTCGCCGGAACGTTTCCGGGCGCGATCCTGCTGCTCCAGCAGCACGGCAAGCCGGTCTATTGCGAGAATTTCGGCGTCCGTGACATCGCAACCGAAATCTCAATGAGCGCGGATACGATCTTCCGCCTCTATTCGATGTCGAAGCCGGTCACGACGGTTCTGGCGATGATGCTGGTCGAGGAGGGCAAGCTTTCGCTCGACGATCCCGTCTCGAAATACATTCCGGCCTTCGGCAAGATGAAGGTCGGCGTCGAGAAGAAGGCCGAGGACGGCAAGGTTTCGCTGGAGCTGGAGCCGCTCAATCGCGCGGTCACGATCAAGGATCTGATGCGCCACACCGCCGGGTTGCCTTACGGCTATTATGGCGGGGGCCCGGTGAACAAGCTCTATGCCGACGCCGGCCTGTTCGACAACAAGGCTTTGACCAATGCCGAACTGGTCGCGAAGATCGCCGCGCTGCCGCTCGCCGAACAGCCCGGCACGAACTGGGACTACGGCCTCTCCACCGACGTGCTCGGCCGCATCGTCGAGGTGATCTCGGGGAAGACGCTGTTCGCGTTCGCGAAGGAGCGGCTGCTCGATCCACTCGGGATGACGGACACTGCGTATTATGTCGCCGATCCCGCCAAATGGCCACGCATCGCCGAGCCGATGCCGAAGGATCGCGCGATCAGCCCGATGACACAGATCCGCGATCCCCGGCAACCGCTGAAATGGGAGTCAGGCGGCGGCGGCATGGTCGGCACGATCGGCGACTATGCGCGCTTCTCGCAGATGCTGCTCAATGGCGGCACGTATGATGGACGGCGCTATCTCAAGCCCGAGACCATCGCGCTGATGGCGTCCGATCATATCGGGCCCGAGACCAAGGTCGCGCGCGACCAGAACTATTATCCGGGCAGCAGCTCCGGCTTCGGCCTCGGCTTTGCCGTGCGCACCTCGGTGCCGCCAGGCACTTCGTGGCCGCTTGGCGAATACCGCTGGGACGGCGTCGGCGGCACCTTCTTCTTCATCGATCCCGAGGACGATCTGTTCGGGATCTTCATGGTGCAGACGCCATCGCAGCGCGGCCGGATCCAGCTCGCGCTGAAGACGCTGATCTATCAGGCGATGGGGCGGTGACGAGGGTGGTTTTGTAGCCCGGATGAGCGAAGCGACATCCGGGACCTCTGCGGCTTGAATTTCCCGGGTATCGCTGCGCTCACCCGGGCTACGAGATCGAACCTTACGCGCCGCGCACGATCTCCCTGACGTATCCGATCGTTTCCTCGACCTGGCTCGCATTGACGTCGAGATGGGTGCAGGCGCGGATGCGGCCGTCCATCATCGCGAGCGTGACGCCGCGCTGGCGTAACGCCGCGACCATCTTGTCGCCGGGAATGCCCGCGCCGTCGGGCTTGAAGAACACCAGATTGGTTTCGGGCTCCTGCACCTCAATCCCTGCGATCTGCGACAGTCCGCGGGCAAGGGCGCGCGCATTGGCGTGGTCGTCGGCAAGGCGCTCGACGTGATGGTCGAGCGCGTAGATGCAGGCGGCCGCGCAGACACCGGCCTGCCGCATCGAGCCGCCGAGGCGCTGCTTCCATTGCCAGACAGCGTCGATGAAGGCGCGCGTGCCCGCGAGCACGCCGCCGATCGGCGCGCCCAGGCCCTTGGAGAAATCGATCCAGGCCGAATCCCAGCCCGCGGTCATGTCGCGCGGGGAGATGCCGCTCGCCACGGTGGCGTTGAGCAGGCGGGCGCCGTCCATGTGGGTAACGAGGCCGTGTTGTTTTGCGATCGCGACGATCTCGTCGAGCGCCGCCTTCTTCCAGATCGTGCCGCCGCCGATATTGGCGGTCTGCTCGACGCTGACGACGGTTTGCGCCGCCTGGTAGCGCGTGCGCGGATGCAGCGCCTTGCGGAAGGTCTCCGGCGTGAACTGGCCGTCCGCGCCCTTGAGCTGCGTGACCTGGAAGCCGCCGATCGCGGCATGCGCGCCGCCTTCCCGGGCGATGATATGCGCGGTCTCATGCGCGAGGATCTCGTCGCCGGGGCGGCAATGCACCAGCGTCGCGGTGACGTTGCACATCGTGCCCGAGGGCATGTAGACCGCGGCTTCCTTGCCCATCAGCGCGGCGACGCGCTCGCACAGCGCATTCACGGTCGGATCGTCGCCGACCTGCTCGTCGCCGACCTCCGCCCGCGCCATCGCCTCGCGCATCGCAGCGGTCGGCTTGGTCTGCGTGTCCGACAGCAGATTGATGCGCACCGGCGGCGCCTTGGGATCGATCGGGGGAGGGGTGTAGAGCATCAACTTGCTCCCTAAGGGAATGGCACTCACTCGCGGTCAGCGAGTTCTGGGTGGACGCCGGGCGGCGTGACGAAATCGCATAATAACGATTTCTGTCTCGGCCACACGATAATCGATCAGATAGGGATAAGGGTTGACCGGTAAGCGACGGACGTATGCACGAGTGGTCTGCCGCCCTGCATAAGGGTGATCCCCAAGCAACGCGATGAGCGCGACAATGCGGTCGCGCACGTGGGTGGCTCCCTGGGGAGAGCGCGCATCGATGTAGGTCAGAACTTGATCGATCTGGGCGAGGGCCCGCTTCGTGTAACGGACCTTCACAGCCCGTGCTTGGCCCACATCGCGCGGACTTCGTCGGTGCTGGCCAACTCGCCGCGAGCGATTTCAGCTTCGGCGTCGGCGAGATCTGCCTCTTCCGCCGCCGTCAGCTGGATCGGAGGCTGATCGACCCCGGCAAGCTCAAGCAGGGCTCGCGCCAACTCGTCCTGCTCTGAATCGGGCAGGCCGGAAACCTTGCTGAAGGCCTCGTCCAGAAGTCGCGTCATGGTCAACTCCGCTACGTGCAAACATAGCACGAATGGGCTGACACATGGGAGTGCCCGCCTCAAACGAAAAGGCCCCGGAAAACCGGGGCCTTTGAAGTTGTTCTGCCGAAACTATCAGCGCGAATAGAATTCGACGACCAGATGCGGCTCCATCTGCACCGGGAACGGCACGTCGGAGAGGCCGGGGATGCGGTTGTACTTCGCGGTCATCTTGCCGTGGTCGACTTCGAGATAGTCGGGGACCTCGCGCTCGGGAAGCTGGCTGGCTTCGAGCACGTGGGCGAGCTGCTTGGAGGCTTCCTTGACCTCGATCACGTCGCCGACCTTGAGCTGGTAGCTCGAGATGTTGACCTTGCGGCCGTTCACCTTGACGTGGCCGTGGTTGATGAACTGGCGGGCGGCGAAGATCGTCGAGACGAACTTGGCGCGGTACACGACCGCGTCGAGACGACGCTCGAGCAGGCCGATCAGGTTCTCGCCGGTGTCACCCTTGAGGCGGCTGGCCTCGACATAGATGCCGTGGAACTGGCGCTCGGAGATGTTGGCGTAGTAGCCCTTCAGCTTCTGCTTGGCGCGGAGCTGCACGCCGAAGTCGGAGAGCTTGCCCTTGCGGCGCTGGCCGTGCTGGCCGGGGCCGTATTCCCTGCGGTTCACGGGGCTCTTCGGGCGGCCCCAGATATTCTGGCCCATACGGCGATCGATCTTGTACTTCGCCTCACTGCGCTTAGTCATCGCGTCCTCTTAGGTTGCGTGGTTTGAGGAAACGCGCCCTCCTGTGTGACAGGCTTAAGCCCGCCACCGACAGGTCCGATCCCCAAAGCTTGAAGGGACCAGACCACGGGTCGCGAAACGCTTCGCGGGCCGAAATCGGCCCGCGAGCAGGCGGCTTTTAGGGGAGTTTGGGCCGTTCTGTCAATGCGAATGGCCGCAAAATCAGGTCCCGACGGCCCGGATCGGCTTGGCGCCGGCCGACCGCAATTCGGCAGCGATTTCAGTGTTCAGGACCTGTTCCAGCCGGGTCAGGACCCGGGCGATGGGGGCCGCATCCGTGACCCGGTGGTCCCAGCGGATCACGACATGGATGGTCTGGTCGGGCTCGACCACCCCATAGCTGACGATGAACGGGCCAGGGGTGACCGGGTGGAGCTCGCCACCGCCATAGGCGGCCACCGAGCTCACCGCAAAGCTGCCGAACCAATTGCCGCGCTGGCGGCCGAAATTGAGGCCAACCGCCCAGGACAGGCGCCGCAGCGGCAGCGGCAGGCGGGTCGCCCGCATGATCTTTCGGAACATCGGCACGTCGTCGATCGGGGCCGTCTTGGCGCGCCGGATCTCGGCATCGACGGCGGCCAGCGCCATGGCCTCCGGGGCCGCGATTCGCTGCGGCATCACGCATTCCTCGCCGTCCTCGACCCGGGCGATGGCGACCAGCGCCACGCTCTTGGGCAGCTCATAGAGCGAGGGCCAGGGCCATTTGGCGTAGACGGTGCGCAGGACCGGCTCGTCCCTGGCGACGACGGCAAAGGCCTTGACGAACATCGCGGCCCACCCGGCCGGCGCCATGGCGCCCGCGCGGGCCTCCAGCAGGGGGCGGATATTGAACGAACGGGAAAGCGAAACGAACGGCACGTCCATCGACGCGCGCATCAGGTCGCAAATCAGGCGGCGCGGCAGCGAAATGGTCTTGGACGTCCCGCGCATTGCACTCCAGTTCCCGCGGATTAAAAAATGTGCAGCGAGCGGGTTCCCGCTCGCTGCTTGCTCTAGCACGAACCAACCCGCTTGGGGCCGGTCGGTTCGCCGCATCAGGGCGCCGGCGAAGCCAGCGGCTTGGTCTTGTCGACCACGTAAACTCCCAGCACTTTCATAGCCTTATCGCCATGCGCCTTGGCGTCGTGCACGACGCCTGCCGGGATCTGGTAGGAATCGCCGGCTTTCAGGGTTTTCTCGGGCTGACCGTCGATCAGGAGGTTGAGCTCGCCTTCGAGCACATAGCCGGTCTCGATTCCGGGGTGGGTATGGCGTCCGGCGGCGCCGCCCGCCGGGACTTCGGCGATGGCGGTGATGGTGTTGTAGCCGTCCGGAAATTCGACCTTCTGGAGCGGGGTGCGTTTGATACCGGTCTGCTGGGCAAAGGCGGCAGCGGCAAGGCCGGTGAAGGCAAGGGCGAGCAGAGTCTTCTTGAGCATTGTTTCCTCCCTGGAACGGCCCGACCCTAGCAGCGCCGCAGTTCCCGGCAAGGTAGCAATCGGCCTGCTTAAAGCGCGATGAGATTTGAATGAGGCGTCATCGCTGCTTTAGGTCGCTGTTTAAGCAGGATTTTTTCGGAAAACCGCTACGCACTGTTCCGGATGGTGCGCTAGCGCCTGATGCCGTCGAACGCCGCCATGATGCCGCGCTGGAACAGCGACCAGTCGAAGCCGAGCGCAATGGCGCGGTAGCCGCGGTCGATCAGCTGGTTGGCCTGGTCGGCGGTGCGCGCCACGCCGCCGATCGGCACGCCGCTTCTGAGGATGCCGGCTTCCGCGCGGGCGACCAGATCGAGCAATTCCGGATCGTCCATCTGGCCGCGCTTGTTGATCGACGTGGCGAGATCGCCGGGACCGATCACGGCGACGTCGATGCCGGGTGTCGCCATGATCTCGTCGATGCGGTTGACCGCCTCGACATGCTCGATGGTGACCATGCAGATCATCTCGTCATCGGCTGACGCCATGTAATCCGGCATCGACTGGCCCCAGCGGAACGGGGCGTGGAAGGGGCCCCAGAGCCGATCGCCGCGCGGCGGATAGCGCACGCTGCGCACCGCCTTCTCGGCCTCGTCGCGATTGGTGATCATCGGGAAATTGATGCCGAAGGCGCCGATGTCCATCGGTGCCTTCGCAAGCCACGGCTCGTTCGCCGCGATCCGCACCAAGGGCGTGCACGGCGTGCCTGTCGTGGCCGCGATCATCGCATGGGCTTCGGTGAGCCCGATCGGGCCGTGCTCGAGATCGACGATGATCCAGTCGAGCGAGCGCGCCATGATCTGCACCATCTGCACGCTCGGAATGGTCGCGATCGCACCGAAGGCCGGGCGGCCCTCGCTCCACAATTGGCGGAGGCGATTGAGCGGCTTTGGCTGGATCGACATGAGATGACCTGCGGAGGAATGGCGACGGCGAAGCCTAGCAGCGCGCCGTGTCTCCGGAAAGTCAGGCGACCGCGCGCCCGCCGAAGAACGGCGTCAGCGTGGCACTGAGGCCATGCACGCGGTTCGACGTAAAGATCATCTCGGCGCCGGACTGCGCGATGCCGCCGGTGCTCGCACCGAGCAGGTCGGACACGCGGCGGGCGATGGCCGGCGCCGGATCGATCCAGTCCACCGGCCAGGGCGCGAGCTTCTTCAGCCGGTCGAGCAGCAGCGGATAATGCGTGCAGGCGAGCACCACCGTGTCGGTGCGCGCGCCGGCGTCCTCGCCCACGAAGCAGGGCACGAGCTCGGCGCGGATGGCGTCGTCGCTGATCGGGGTGCCGCTCAGCTCGGCTTCGGCCAGTGAAGCAAGCTCGGGCGAGCCGACCAGCGTCACCTCGCAGCCCTGCGCGAAATCGCGGATCAGGGCCTTGGTGTATTCGCGCTTCACCGTGCCCTTGGTGCCGAGCACGGAGACGCGGCGGGTCTTCGATTGCGCGCAGGCCGGCTTGATCGCCGGCACGGTGCCGACGAAGGGCCGGGAATAAGCGGCGCGCAGGTGAGATAGGACCAGGGTGGACGCCGTGTTGCAGGCGATGACGATGAGGTCAGGATCATGGGTGCCGATCAGTTCCCCGATCAGCGGCACGACGCGGGCGATGATCGCGCCCTCGCTGTGGTGGCCGTAGGGGAAGAAGGCGTCGTCGGCGACGTAGACGTAATGCGCGTCCGGCCGCGCGGCCACGACCTCACGCAGCACTGTGAGCCCACCAAGGCCGGAATCGAACACCAGGATCGTCGGGGAATTGGTCACGTCGCTACCTTAAGACCCCATGGTTACCATTCGGTTTTTGGGGCGATTTTGCGACGGGGCCGCTTCGGCCCAGTTTGGAACGATTCAATTTCGCGATTGCCGCATGTTCCCGCTATCAGCAGGGATGCTGCACTGCGGACGGGGACGTATCCGCAAATCTCCGGGGAGCCGACATGATCAGAAACACCAGTAACGGCTGGGGCAGCGTTTCCCGCTGGCTGCACTGGATTTTGGCGCTGGCGATCATCGGCATGGTCGGCTTCGGCTGGTGGATGAACCACATCCCGGCGCGGCCGGACCGCTTCTTCTACCGGTCGATCCATGCCGACATCGGTTACCTGATCCTGCTGTTCACCGTGCTGCGGCTGGTCTGGCGGGTGGTCAACCCGACGCCCGCGCTGCCGGCCGACAGCCAGCCCTGGCAGAAGCTCGCCGCCCGCATCAGCCATGGCGCGCTCTATCTCGCCGTCATCGTCGTCGTCATGCTCGGCTGGGCGCATTCGGGCGCGCACACGCCGGATTATTCAAGCTTCTTCGGCCTGTTTCACGTCCCGCAATTCACCTCGCCCGACCGCGCGGCGGCGAACGCCTATGAGGACCGTCACATCCTCTTCGCCTATGTGCTGCTCGCCTTGATCGCGGTTCACGTGGTCGCCGCGCTCTGGCACCACTTCGTCCGCCGCGACCGCGTGGTGGCGCGGATGGTGACGGACGAGGCGGGGTAGGCGCCGTCTCGTGTCCCGGACGCGCTGCAGCGTGCAACGCTGCTGCGCAGAGCCGGGACCCAAGCCGCATGGCTTGCTCTCGGCTGTATGGGCCCCGGCTCTGCAGCGCATCGTCGAAGTGACGCTGCGCTGCGTCCGGGGCACGAGAGGAGAGTGTGGTGCGCTCTCTCCGCACCGTCATTGCGAGCGCAGCGAAGCAATCCAGAATCTTTCCGCGGGAGGCGGTCTGGATTGCTTCGCTGCGCTCGCAATGACGAAGTAGGATGAGTCATCCACCTTACGTTCGCAGGAGACGTCATGCTCACCGTCCATCATCTCGGCAAGTCGCAGTCCGAGCGCATCGTCTGGCTCTGTGAGGAGCTCGAGCTTCCCTACGAGCTGAAGCGCTACGCGCGCGATTCCGTCACCATGCTGGCGCCGCCCGACTACAAGGCGCTCCATCCGATCGGGGCTGCCCCCGTCATCACCGATGGAGATCTCGTGCTCGCCGAATCCGGCGCCATCGTCGATTACATCATGGCGAAGCACGGCAACGGCCGCCTCGCGCTTCGTCCTGACGACGCCGATTTCGCGCAGTTCCTGTACTGGTTTCACTTCGCCAACGGCACGCTGCAGGCCGGCATGGGCCGGCTGATGATCCTGAACCGGCTCAAGCTCGCAGAGGACAATCCGATGCTGGCGGCGACCAGGGCGCGCGTCGATCGCGCTTTCGACCTGGTCGATGCGCGCGTGCGCGATGCCGAATATCTGGCGGGCAAGACCTTCACCACCGCCGACATCATGATCGGCTTTTCGCTCACCACGATGCGCTACTTCCAGCCCTATGATCTCCAGCGCTGCCCGAACGTCGTGAAATATCTCGGCCGCATCGGCGCGCGTCCGGCCTATCGTCGTGCGATGGAGAAAGGCGATCCTGGCATGGCGCTGCTGCTGAGCTGAGCCGGAGAACGGGTCATGATCAGTGCGCCATATGTTTGGTCGCGCGCTCGATCAGGTCGCTCAGCCTCGAGACGAATTTTGCGAGGATCGGCGAGGCATTCGTCCTGTGATAGCCGACGACGAGATCGATCGTCGGCGGTTTGCCTCTGAGCGGACGGCTGACGACGGACCAGGGCAGGAAGTTCCGTACATAGCCCGGCAGCAGCGCGAAGCCGCGGGTGGAAGCCACCATCGACACCGCCATGGCGATGTTGTCGGCGTCATGCGCCGTCGCGATCGGCAGGCCACTTGCGTGAACATAATCGTTGATGATCTTGAGGAGTTCGGGCGCGGTGTCGGAGACGTTGACGAAGGGCGTCCCCTCCAGTTTGGCGAGGTCGATGCGGTCGAGCTTGGCGAGCCGATGGTCGCTTGGCAGCACGGCGACCAGCGCCTCCTCGATCACGGTCTTGTAGACGAGATCCGCCGAGCTTGCCTCGCGCCGCATGAAGGCGAGGTCGAGACTGCCGCGCCTCAGCCCCTCGGCGAGCACGGGCGAAAAATCGCTCGTCACGGTCACGTCGATGTTCGGCAGCTCGTCGCGCAGCACGCGCATCGCCTCCGGCAGCCAATCGATTTCCTGACCGGTGAGGAAGCCGAGCGCGAAGCGCGATTTCTCGGGGCGGCCGGCGCGCCGCGCCGCTTCGATCGCCGCATCGGCCTGCGTCAGCGCAAGGCGCGCGTGATCGAGGAAGGCCTTTCCAGCGGTCGTCAGTTCGACGCCGTGCACGCTGCGCGCAAACAGAGGCACGCCGACCTCATATTCGAGATCGCGGATCTGGCGGCTGAGCGAGGGCTGCGCGGTATGCAGCCGCTTCCCGGCGGCGACCGTCAGGCTGCCTTCCTCGGCGACGGCAATGAAATAGCGGAGATGACGCAGCTCCATGAAGCATACCTCCTGGGTATGACCCGCAGCTTACAAAGTCTTTTTCAAAGTGGCCAGCCTGCACCAAATAGCACTCCAGCAAAGGGCGCCGCACCGAACGTCATACCTGATTGGCAGGGAATAGGGTGCCGGCGCCCGGCGAAGGAGAATGATCGTGACCGATCTCAAGGGAAAAACTGCTCTCGTCACCGGTGCATCGCGCGGCATCGGCCGTGCCTCGGCGCTGGCGCTCGCGAAACGCGGCGCGCAGGTGCTGGTGCATTACGGACAGGCGGCCGCGGAGGCCGAAGTTGTCGTCGCCGAAATCCGCAAGAACGGCGGTCGGGCCGATGCCATCGGGGCCGATCTCGGCGCGCCTGATGGCCCGCATCAACTGGCGATCCGCGTGCGTGACATCGTCGGCGAGCGGCTCGACATCCTGGTTGCCAATGCCGGCGTCGCCAAGGCGGCCGTGATCGAGGAAACGACGGTCGAGGATTTCGACCGGTTGTTTGCCGTCAACGTCCGTGCGCCCTTCTTCCTGGTGCAGCAATTGCTGCCGATCCTGCATGAGGGCAGCAGCGTCGTGCTGGTCTCCTCGCTCGCGGCCCATGCGGTGGTCGGCACGCTGCCGGCCTATGCCGCGACCAAGGGCGCGATCGACACGCTGGTGAAGCATTTTGCGGCGGCGCTCGGTGCGCGCGGCGTCCGCGTCAATGCGGTGGCGCCGGGCGTGGTGGCGACCGAGATGTCGTCCTTTGCCAAGACCGATGCGGGGCGTGATTACACGCTCGGCATGCAGACCTTGAAACGGATTGCCGAGCCCGACGACATCGCGGACGCCGTTGCCTTCCTCGCCTCTCCGGACGCGCGCTGGATCACCGGCGACACCATCCGCGTCGACGGCGGCTCGAAGCTCTGAGTTGTGGCCGGGTAGCCGAAGCGCATTCGGCTGCCCGGTTCACGCGATCCGGTTCGTGGTCGGCGCCCGCGCCGCGTTCAACTGCTTCTGCAGGCGATCGATGTTCTGCAAGAGGCGCTGGCTGGTCAACACCAGGAAGTAATAGCCGAACTGCGGATCCTGAAAGTAGATCTCGAGCAGGCGGTCATAGGTGATCGTCAGCACCTGGCCGTCTTCGATGCATTCGATGGTTCCGGTGCGGCGGTTGTCCGGCGTGAGGAAGCCGAGCTCGCCCATCAGCGCGCCGGGCCCGATCTCGACACTGATCTCCTTGACCAGGAATTTTCCGGTGACGGTGAGGAGCATCTCCTTGGCGGGGTCGCCGAGCTTGAACAGCGTGTCGCCGCGGCGATATTTGCGCTCGGTCATGAACGGCTTGAGCCATTCGATCGACATGTCGCCCTCGGCGGCATGGCGCGCCTTCTTGACCAGCTTGAGCATCTGCCGCAGCCGCAGGGCGTTGATCGGAAGCATCAAGAGATAGAGCAGGAACGTCGAGACGTTGGCGGAGAGCGCGCCGAAGATGGCGAAGAAGACGCAGCCGATCATGTTGGCGACGCGCAGGGGCACCATCGTCCGCATCAGGATCGTGGCGACGAAGAAGCCGGCGCCGACGGCGGCAAACAAATTGGCCAGCGTGATGTTGTGGACGAAGATCTCGAGCAGCCGGTTGAAGATCGCGTCATAGGTGACGTTGTTCGGATCGAGGCCCATCTGGACCAGGATCTTCGCGATCCTGAGGTTGTCCGTCGCCGCATCGAGAATGCGGTCGAGGATCGAGGATATGTCTGCGCTGCCGGACGGCATGGTACTAACCCCGCGTAAGGCCTTCAGTCCTGGTCGGTATGCTCGACACGTATAGCCGAAATCGAATGACGACCGCTTGAATGAAGCCACCGGCCGTCATGCCGCAAGAGGCAAATTTTAGCCTGATCGTGCGTTTCGGCAATTGCCTGTTGGTTGCGTGTATGACCGCGTCAGACCCGTGATTCGGGCCGCGACTGCGGGCTTTGGGCCGGGCGGGGGAGGGGACGCCCCGCACTCTCCGCCCTACGGCTTGGCGGCGGGCTGCACGACCTGCTGGTCGACCAGGCCAAGATGCCCCGGGAGCGAGCCGGCACGCAGCAGCATGGCGACGCTGCTCGCTTCCTCCAGGGTGAAATTGCCGGAGATCTGGCCCGAGCCGCCGGTGATGGGTTCGCGGATCACGGGGGCGGAGACCACCTTGCCGTCGAGTACGATGGCGAAGGGCCTTCCGACGTTCTCGGCGGTGACATGGGCGAAGCGCCGTGTGCCGCGGCCGTTGAAGCGGAACGAGGCAATCGGGTCCTTGGTGCCGGTCGCAAAGCCCGGTCCGGCGTAGCTGATGTCGTCGCCGTCGAGCGCGCTGTCTTTGGCGACCAGATAGGGGCGATTATCCTTGAAACCGGGCAGCACTTCCGTGCCCGCGGGCGGGGTGCCGGATTGCGCCTGTTCCGCCGACATCGAGACGTCGATCAGTCGGAAGCTGACCTTGACCTTCGTCGCGAAGATCGCAGTCACGCGATCAGGCTCCATCATCCCTGGCAGGAAGATGCGGATGCGATCGGCCCCATCGGGCATGACGCCGGCGAGCTTGATGCCGGCATCCCTAAGGCGCTGTTCGATCATCGCGATGGAATCCTCGACGAGCTCGCGGAGCCGTGCCGCGGATGCGGCATCGGTCGGTGCGAGCCTCATCAGTCCGTCGCCGTCATCGGTCACGTTGAGCGCATGCGACGGCAATCCTTCCGCGGCCGAAGCGAGCTTGCTCTTGAGCTGGTCGCGGCCCTTGGCGTCGGCAATCTTCACCTCGACGCCGCCATCGCGGATCGCAAGACCGGAGAAGGCGATCTTGCCCTCGCGCAGGGTCTTGTAGACGTCGTCGCGCAAATCCGTGACGACGCTCTCGCGCAGGCCGTCGGCGTCAACCTTGTAGATGATGCGCGAGCCGCCCAGCTTCTCCATCTTGTCGCCGATGAAGGCCGCGATCTTGGCGCGCATCTTGTCGAGCTGGCCGTCCTCGGCCAGCGCCGCGCGGGGCAGGGTGATCGCAGACGCCATGATCATGGATGTTATGGCGAGCGCGGCGAACAGCCGTGCAGTGCGGTCCCGCGGGGGCGTGGTCATGATCACCTCAAGTCTTGCGGCAGGACGCTGGCAGTCGAATCCAAGGCCTGTTCTTGGTCCCCCGATCGGGCGCGAAGGTTCAAAGGCCTCGGACACTTGCGCTACGACCGTAGCCGTTAAACCATGGACGAACGCTCAATCATCCATCATTCTGTCCACGTTCGACCGGTCATCGGTCGGGGCCTCGCAACCAAAATGTCGAAAAGACAGGGGGCGGGGAAATGCACCTGAGGGAGGACGGAATTCCATGGCGGGCATTCACGCGCTCGATCGCTTCATTGGCCACGACTATCCGGAGCTGGCGACCGACGAAGAGGTTCGAGCTTTCGAGCAGGTCCCATACGCCGATCGCGTCGCGGCCGAGAGCACCTATGACGCCATCAGGCTAGGTGCGGCGCGCAATCCCGACGGCGCAGCGATCCAGTTCCTGCAAAATGCCGATCCGGCCGATACGCCCGTCGTGGTGAACTACCGTGATTTCATCGCGCGTGTCACGCAGGCCGCCAACATGTTTCACGCGCTCGGCGCGGAGAAGGGCGACGTCATCTCCTTCATGTTGCCGCTGGTGCCCGACGCCTTCGTGACGCTGTTCGGCGCCGAGGCCGCGGGCATCGCCAATCCGGTCAATCCGCTGCTCGAGCCGCACCAGATCGCCGAGATCCTGGAAGCCGCGAACACCAAGATCCTGGTGGCGCTGGGGCCGATGCCCGGCACCGATATCTGGCAGAAGGTCGAGCAGATCAGGCCGCAACTGAAACACCTCAAGGCGATCGTGCAGGTGTTCGGTGGCGGCGATCCCGCCAACGGAATTTTCGCATTCAACGACCTGATCAAGCAACAGCCGTCGGACCGGCTTGTCAGCGGGCGCAAGATTCTCGGCAGTGACATCGCCGCCTATTTTCACACCGGCGGCACCACCGGCACGCCGAAGCTGGTGCGGCACACCCACGCCAACCAAGTCTATCAGGCCTGGGCGCTCAATCTGCTGCTGAAGGCGAAGCCCGGCGCCAACATGCTGTTCGGCATGCCGCTGTTTCACGTCGGCGGATCGCTGACGCAGGTGCTGCTCACGCTGTCGGCCGGCGGCTCGTTGGTCGTTCTGTCGCCGAGCGGCTGGCGCAATCCGAACTCCGTCAAGAACATCTGGGGACTGGTCGAGCGGTTCAAGCCGGAGGCGCTGTCGAGCGTGCCGACCGTGCTCGCCGCAACGCTCGCGGTGCCGCCGGGCAGCGCGGATATCTCCAGCCTGAAATATGCCGCCGGCGGTGGCTCGGCCATTCCGGTCGCCGTCGGCTCGGCGATCCAGGAGAAGCTGAAGCTGCCGGTGGTCGAGGTCTACGGCATGACCGAGACGTCGAGCGTGCACACGCTGGCCTATCCGTCGCGGCCGATCAGGCTCGGCTCGGTCGGCCTGCCGATGCCTTACGCGCGCGTGCGCATCGTGCAGCTCGATGCCGACGGTCGCCTGATCCGCGACTGTGCGCCTGACGAGATCGGCGTCGTCGTCATGGCCGGGCCCGGCGTTTTCGGCGGCTATCTCAACGACGAGCACAACAAAGGCGCCTTCGTCGACGAGGTCTGGGTCAATTCCGGCGATCTCGGCCGGCTTGATGCCGACGGCTATCTCTGGATCACCGGTCGCGCCAAGGATCTCGTGATCCGCGGCGGCCACAACATCGATCCGGCGCCGATCGAGGAGATCATGTTCCGCCATCCCGCTGTCGGCTTTGCCGCGGTGGTCGGCCAGCCCGACGCCTATGCCGGCGAGCTGCCGGTGGGTTACGTTCAGCTCAAGCCGGGCGCGACGGTTAAGCCCGGTGAGCTCGAAGCGTGGGTGCGCGAGCGCACGCCGGAGCGGGCCGCGGTGCCGGTGCAGGTCATTGCGATCGACCCGATGCCGGTCACCGGCGTCGGCAAGGTGTTCAAGCCGCAACTGCGCTGGGACGCCGCGCAGCGTGTCTTCACCAAGGTGCTGAGGCCGCTCAGCGAGCGCGGCATCGATTGCAAGGTGAAGGTCGGCGCGCATGGCAGCCACGGCTCGATCGCGACCGTCACGCTGGCGGGTCTGCCGCCGGATCAGCGCGACATCGTCGCCGGCGAGGTGCACACGCTGCTCGCGCCGTTCGTGATGCGGCACGAGGTGGTTTTCGGCTAGTTGGGGGTAAGCCCGATGGGGCCGCATGCGGCATGGCCCCATTTCTTTCGATTGCATTGCGCATCGCCGCTACCCGCGGATCGCCGCATTGGCCCTTTCGGCTGCGCCCGTCATCGCATCCTTCGCCGATTTCGCACCGTTGACCACTTCATTCACGCCGATCATGAAGGCGTCCAGGATCGGTCTCGATTGCGGATGGAAAAGGATCGCCTTGGCGCGGTCGACATCGGCATTCTGCAAGTTGGTCAGCGCCGCCTCTGCTGCCTCCGAGCCGAACGCGGTCTTGAAACCGTCGCTCGACCAGGCCGACACGCGTGTCGTCGCCAGCCCCGCAGCAGCAGTCCGCAACGAGGTCGCCTTGCTCGTTGCCCAGAGCAGGAACAGGAAAGCCGCCCGCTTGTTTCGGGATTTGGAATTGATGCACGCCTGCCAGTGCGACATGAAGGGGACGGGTCCGCGGCCGGCGAGATGCGGAAAGGTTGCAAACCCAGCCTGCTTGGCGACACGGCTTTTCGCTGGATTGGAGATGTCGGTAGCGAAGTTGCTGCTGTCGATTGCCATCGCCGTCCGTCCCTGGAGGAAGTCGTCCAGCACGTTGTACCATTCATAGCTGCCGACGCCGGCAGGCCCGGCCTGGCTGAGCAGCTGTCCGTACATCTCGACGGCCGCGATCGCCTCCGGGCTCGCGAAAGCGACCCTGTTGTGCTCGACCATAGCCCCACCGTAGGAGAACACGAAGCCCATGGCCGGTGGGGAGGAATTGCCGCCGGCCTGGGCCCGCATGGTGATCCCTGACATCCCGTTGGTCTTGACCGTCCTGGCGGCGACAAGCAGCTCTTCGAAAGTCTGGGGAAGCGGCTGGTCCTTGGCTGCCAGCGCATCCTTGTTGATGAAAAGCGTCATCGCCTCGGAGGTAATCGGGACGGCATACCGTTCACGGTCCGACCAAAGTGGGAAAGCTCGAGCCGTCTTGAGCAGGTCGCTCTCGTCATACCATGCGGGATCGGTCAGCGACCTGTTGGAAAAATAGCCGTTGAGCGGCTCCAGCCATCCATTCGAGATGCCCTGGCCATAGGTCGTGAACATGAAGACGTCGGGCGTGCTGCTGCCGCGGGCGAGCCTGATCGGCAGCGCACCGAGGTACGTGGTTTCCAGTTGGAAATCGATGCTGACGTTGATGCCGGTGAGTATGGTGAACTCCGGCAACAGCGGCGCGATCGCATTCGACCACGGATGGATCGCGCCCGAGAGCGCGATAGTCTGTCCCGCAAATTGCTTCCAGTCGATCGCGGCGGCATCGGCCGGGGGGGCATCCTCCGCCAGGCCTCGCCCTGGCAACAGCCCGACTGCCGGCAAGACGGCTCCCGCCGCTCCCAATCCCTTGACGAAGCTCCGACGGCTGGTTGACACCCCACCGCTCCCTGAGTTTCCGCCTGGCACCATGTTGGCGCTCCCAATTGCGGGCAGTCAATTGCAACAAAGGAGACGTCACCCGTGACATTGTGCCCCGCCAACTGGCGGATTTCGGCGCCGGTGTAGTGTGCGTCGAGAATAGCTGGTTCCCCGCTCACCTGTGCGGACCCGCCCATGCTATCGTTCCGGCAACGCTCCGGTCCGACGCGCGTCGAAGATCCACGGCCAATGTCAGTCCTTGCTCCTGGCTATTATCTGCGGTGGTTTGCTCGTCCGCTGATTCTTGCGGTCGCAGTGCTTGCGGCCTTGTTTGCCGCGACCAGCCTCCTCGGCCTGCAATATTGGGAGGAGCGGCAAGCAGCTCATCACTTCACCGAGCATAGCCGCCAGGTGCTCGAAACGCTCGATCGGCTGCGGGCGATCGTCGCGGAACTGGAGACCGAAAGGCGCGGGTATCTCATGACCCTCGACCCCGCCTATCTCAAGGCCTACGGCGTCTCTGACGAAAGTGTACGGCGGGAGGCTCAGGCGCTGCAGACGCTGGTCGCGGACGATCCGTTGCAGGGCCTTCGGGCCGGACATCTGGCACTGACCGTTGCAGCAACGCTACGCGAAATCGACGAGCTACTGAAGACGGCCGGCACGTCCGGGCTGGCCGCGCTGGCAATGATCCGCAGCATGGACGAGATCCGCTCGCAAATCGACCAGATGGTGGATCACGAGCGCTTTCGGCTCGCCGACCGGGAGGCGCGCGCTGAAGCATTCGAGCGACGCTGGACCTGGCTGATCGCCGGCGCCGTTGTCCTCCTCGTCGCGCTGGCCGGAGCGGCGTTGGCGCTCGCGCGGCTCGAAGCGAAACGGAGAAGAAAGGCGACCGAGGAGAACATCCAGCTCCAGAGCGATCTTGCAGCACGGGATATCAAGATCAGGCGCCTGTTCGATGCCAACATCATCGGCATCATCATCTGGGAAGTCGAGGGACGCATTCTCGAGGCCAACGATGCATTCCTTCGCATCGTGGGATACGACCGGGAGGATCTCGCCTCAGGGCGTCTGCATCGGACCGACCTCACACCGCCGGAATGGCGCGACCGCGATTTGCATACCGTGGCGGAATTGAAGCGGGTCGGGTCGGCCCAACCATTCGAGAAGGAGTATCTGCGGAAGGACGGAAGCCGTGTGCCGGTGCTGATCGGCGGGACCATGTTTGGGGAAGGTACGGATAATGGCGTCGGCTTCGTCCTTGATCTGACGCCTCTCAAGCGGGCGGAAGCCGAAAGCCGCGAACACGAGCGGCGCTACCGTGAAGCCCTGATGGAACTCGCGCACGCAAATCGCGTCACTACGATGGGGCAACTCACCGCTTCGATTGCCCATGAAGTCAACCAGCCTATCGCGGCGATGGTGGCGAACGTCGAGGCCGGGTTGAACTGGCTGGAGGCCCAACCGCCAAATTTGGAGCGGGTTCGACAGACGTTCGGCTGGATTGCCAGTGACGGCATGCGAGCCGGCGACATCATCGGCCGGATTCGGGCGCTCATCAGGAATGCTCCCCCGCAAAAAGAGAATCTGGAGATCAACCCAGCGGTGCTTGAGGTCATTGCGCTGACCCGCAGCGAAGCGTTCAAGAACAGCGTCTCGGTGCGAACGCAATTTGCCGAGGACTTGCCAGCCGTTCAGGCAGATCGGGTTCAACTTCAGCAAGTGATGCTCAACCTGATCGTTAACGCGATCGAGGCTATGGCCGCGGTCGGCGAGGGGGAACGCGAGTTGCTGATCAGCACCGGTCGGGATGCATCGGACGGCGTGCACGTCACTTTGCGGGATTCCGGTCTGGGGCTGGATCCGAAGAACGTGGAACGCCTGTTCGAAGCCTTCTACAGCACGAAGCCCACAGGTATGGGGATGGGCCTCGCCATTTGCCGCTCGATCATCGAGGCGCATGGCGGACGGATGTGGGCTGGTGCAAACGAGCCTCGGGGTGCCGTCTTCCAGTTCACTTTGCCTCTCGCGTCAAACCAGACCGCATCTCGTCCGATGAGGGCGGATGAGCCAATAGGTCTACGCTCGGCGGCCCGATGACGAGCGCCGCGTAGCAAGTCTGCACCAACATGCTGACGCCACTCAGCGAGCGCGGCATCGATTGCAAGGTGAAGGTCGGTGCGCACGGCACCACGGCTCGATCGCGACCGTCACGCTGGCGGGCCTGCCGCCGGATCAGCGCGACATCGTCGCCGGCGAGGTGCACACGCTGCTCGCGCCGTTCGTGATGCGGCACGAAGTGGTGCAGGCGTAGCTGAGGGACGCGGCGACTCCAGGCTTGCGTGCCTTGCCGCAAGCGCGCATCATCCCCAAAAAACACTTGGGGAAACGCGATGCCTGGAGTCTCTCGCCGCCGTCACCTTCAACAATTGTCGGGCGTGTTCGGAGCCGCCGCGCTCGCTGGATGGTCGGGACCGGCGCGGGCTGCAGAGCCGGACATTCCGCCGGAGGGCATCGGCAAGGGCATCAAGCACATCTCCTACAGCGACATCGGCGGCCGGCCCGACAGCGTGCAGGTGATGTTCAACCGGCAGCACATCTATGTCGGGCACATGTTCAGCGACGGCGTGACGATCCTCGACGCCTCCGATCCGCGCGCGCTGAAGCCGGTCAATTTCTTCACCGCAGGACAATACACCCGCACCCATCATCTCCAGGTGGCCGAAGACATGCTGCTGCTCGCGAACGGCGCCAACATCGTCGCGATGCAGTCCTACGACAACATGCGCGGCTATTTCGAGAACACGCTGGCCGACAGCATCACCAAGGCGAAGAAATTCCGCTCCGGCCTCTCGATCCACGACATTTCGAAGCCGGGCGAGATGCGCGAGATCGCGTTCCTCGAAATGCCGGGCTTCGGCATCAACCGTCTCTGGTGGCCGGGCGGCCGCTACGCCTATGTGTCGGCGCATTTCGACGGCTTCACCGATCACATCCTCTGCATCGTCGATCTCAAGACCATCACGAAGCCGGAAGTGGTCGCGAAATGGTGGCTGCCGGGTATGAACCGCGCGGCCGGTGAGCCGGCGACGCCGAAGGGCAAGCGCTTTGCGCTGCATCACATGATCACGGCGGGCGACCGCGGCTATGCGGCCTGGCGCGACGGCGGCTTCACCATCCACGACATCAGCGATCCCATCAATCCGAAGCTGCTGTCGCACATCAACTGGTCGCCGCCCTTTGCCGGCGGCACGCATACGCCGCTGCCGCTGCCCAAGCGCCAGCTCGCGGTGGTCGCGGACGAAGCCAATGCGGACCAATGTGCCAAGGGCCTGTTCCACACATTCGTGCTCGACGTGCGCGCGCCGCAGAACCCGGTGCCGATCGCAACCCTGCCGACCCCGCGCGACCGCGATTTCTGCACCAACGGCACGTTCGGCCCGCATAATCTGCACGAGAACCGCCCGGGCTCGTTCCAGAGCGAGGAGACGATTTTCGCGACCTACAACAATGCCGGGGTGAGGGTGTTCGACATCAAGGACGCCTTTGCGCCCAGGGAGATCGCGTATTGGGTGCCGCCGACGCCGAAGAAGCTGATAGATCCCCGCCCGAACGTCGCGCTCGCGGCGAAGACTTGCGATGCCTATGTCCGGCCTGACGGGATGATGTTCGTGTCAGACTGGAATGCCGGGATGCATGTGCTGCAGTATGAGGGGTGAACGGCGCGCAGTCTCGTAGCCCGGATGAGCGGAGCGATATCCGGGACAGTGTCGCGATTGTGCTCAAGGCCGTCCCGGGTGTCGCTCCGCTCACCCGGGCTACAATGACGGTGAATGCGGTTCTAACCCGCCGGCATCGCCGTTTCGATCAGGCGCACCCAGAACGAAGCGCCGTGGCCCAAAATGTTGTCGTTGAAGACGTAGGCCGGGTGGTGGCACGCCGGGCTGTCGCCCATGCCGACCAGCACCATGGCGCCGGGACGCGCCTCCAGCATGAACGAGAAATCCTCCGCGCCCATCATCGGGATGAAGCGGTCGTTGACGCGCTCGGCACCGACGATGCCGCGGGCAACGTCGGCAGCGACGCCGGCCTCGCGCGCATGATTCATCGTCACAGGATACATGCGCGAATATTTCGTCTCCGCCGTGCCGCCATAGGCGCGGGCGACGCTGTCGGCGACTTCGCCGATGCGGCGCTCGACGAGATCGCGCACCTCAGGGTCGAGTGTGCGCACGGTGCCGCTGAGTTCGGCGGTCTCGGGGATGATGTTGAAGGCGGTGCCGGCGTGGAACTGCGTGACCGAGATCACCGCCGATTTCAGCGGATCGATGTTGCGGGCGACGATCGATTGCAGCGCGTTCACGATCTGCGAGCCGATCAGGACGCTGTCGATCGCCTGATGCGGGGTGGCGCCGGCGTGGCCGCCCTTGCCGCGGACGGTGATGCGGATGTTGTCGGAGGAGGCGAGCATCGGCCCCGGCGTGGTGGCGAAATGGCCTTCGGGCAGGCCCGGCATGTTGTGCATGCCGTAGACCTGGTCGATGTTCCAGCGCGTCATCAGGCCGTCATCGACCATGGCCTTGCCGCCGCCGCCGCCTTCCTCGGCGGGCTGGAAGATCATGATCGCGGTGCCGTCGAAATTGCGCGTTTCGGCGAGGTACTTCGCGGCGCCGAGCAGCATTGCGGTGTGGCCGTCATGGCCGCAGGCGTGCATCTTGCCCGGAATCTTCGAGGCGTAGGGCACTTCGGCGGTTTCCATGATCGGCAGCGCGTCCATGTCGGCGCGCAGGCCAATGGTCTTGCCGGAGGCGGATTTGCGGCCGCGGATGACGCCGACGACGCCGGTGCGGCCGATGCCCGTCACCACCTCGTCGCAGCCGAACTCGCGCAGCTTGTCGGCGACGATGCCGGCGGTGCGGTGGACTTCGTAGAGCAGCTCGGGGTTCTCGTGGAAGTCATGGCGCCATGCGGCCATTTCGTCGGAGAGGGCTGCGATGCGGTTGACGATGGGCATGAGGGTGATCCGTTGTTGGTTGTTGTAGCCCGGATGAGCGAAGCGACATCCGGGATCTGTCGCAAGAGATCTCCCGGGTATCGCTGCGCTCACCCGGGCTACGGCAGCGGCGTTCAGCTCTCGCCGAACACGCGCTTGAAGATCGTGTCGACGTGCTTGAGGTGATAGCCGAGGTCGAACAGCTCCTCGAGCTCGGCGTCGTTGAGATATTTCTTCACCTCCGTGTCCTTCTTCAGGAGCTGGAGGAAGTCGCCTTCGCCGCGCCAGACCGGCATCGCGTTGCGCTGTACGAGCTTGTAGGAATCTTCGCGGCTCGCGCCCTTCTGCGTCAGCGCCAGCAGCACGCGCTGCGAGTGAACAAGTCCGCCGAGGCGGTCGAGGTTCTTCTGCATGTTGGCGGGGTACACCAGCAGCTTGTCGATCAGGCCGGCGAGGCGGACCAGCGCGAAGTCGAGCGTCACGGTCGCGTCCGGGCCCATCATGCGCTCGGCGGAGGAGTGCGAGATGTCGCGCTCGTGCCAGAGCACGACGTTCTCCAGCGCCGGCGTCACATAGGCGCGCACCATGCGGGAGAGGCCGGTGAGGTTTTCCGACAGCACCGGGTTGCGCTTGTGCGGCATCGCGGAGGAGCCCTTCTGTCCCTCCGAGAAGAACTCCTCGGCCTCGAGCACCTCGGTGCGCTGCATGTGGCGGATCTCCACCGCGATGCGCTCGACCGAGGAGGCGATCACGCCCAGCGTCGAGAAATACATCGCATGGCGGTCGCGCGGGATCACCTGGGTCGAGATCGGCTCGGGGACGAGGCCCATTGCCTTGGCGACATGCTCTTCGACGCGCGGATCGATCTGCGCGAAGGTGCCGACGGCGCCGGAGATGGCGCAGGTCGCGACTTCCTTGCGCGCCGCGATCAGGCGCTCCTTGGCGCGCGTGAATTCGGCATAGGCATAAGCGAGCTTGAGGCCGAAGGTGACGGGCTCGGCATGGATGCCGTGGCTGCGGCCGATGGTCGGCGTCATCTTGTGCTCGAAGGCGCGCTTCTTCAGCGCGGCCAGCACCTTGTCGAGGTCGGCGAGCAGGAGGCCGGCGGCGCGGGTGAGCTGGACGTTGAGGCAGGTGTCGAGCACGTCGGAGGAGGTCATGCCCTGGTGCACGAAGCGCGCGTCGGGGCCGACGATCTCGGCGAGGTGGGTGAGGAAGGCGATGACGTCGTGCTTGGTCTCGCGCTCGATCTCGTCGATGCGGGCGACGTCGAACGTGGCGTCCTTGGCCTTGGCCCAGACCGTCTTGGCGGCTTCCTTGGGGATGGTCCCGAGCTCGGCGAGGGCGTCCGCCGCATGCGCCTCGATCTCGAACCAGATCTTGAACCGGGTCTGCGGCTCCCAGATCGAGGCCATTTCGGGACGGGTATAGCGGGGGATCATTGGACGGCTCCAGGAAGGTGGGCGGGCGGCCCGAGGGGGGGACGCGACCTGCCAAAATGCTTTTTACGCCGTGATTTACCAGAGCGGGCAGGGCGAAACAAACGGTCTGGGCCCAGGGACGGCGGGATGGCCGAACTATCCACCGGACCGGCCAGCCCGGACGTCGGCCGGGGGCCGCCCACAAAAATTAACTGTCAATCACGGATCATTGACTGACAGATATTGAAATCTGTCAGCGAGACATGTATATCCGTTTCCGGACGCTCCGATTGGGCGTCCCGTGGTCATCCCTCCCGGGGAGCCCAGAGGTCCGTAACAAGGTGGATCGAGGGTCGCAATTGGGGTGGGGACCGCGGACGAATGGAGACTTAAGACAATGACGACCGAAATCATCAACCTCACCGGCACGATTGGGCATTGGCTCAATTTGCTGGTGGCGCGCCAGATCGCGGCGCAGGCTGCAAAACTGCCTCATTAAGGCGAGAGCTTTCCGAACGACCGGCTACGGCGCTTCGGAAATAGCGTCATCGCCGGGTGAACCCTGAACGGGAACAAGGTGCTGGCATGAATGAAGCCGTTATCCTGACGCCGGAGCGAATCCTCGAAGTCACCGAGGACGTTTTGCGGCGCTACGGACTTGCCAAGGCCACCGTGGTTGACGTTGCCCGTGCGCTCGATGTGAGCCACGGCAGCGTCTATCGCCATTTCCCGAGCAAGGCCTCGCTGCGCGAGGCCGTCGCCAAACGCTGGCTGGACCGCATCGACGCGCCGCTGCTCGCGATCGCCGAGGAGCAGGGGCCGGCGCCGGACAGGCTCGACCGTTGGCTGCGAACGCTGTTCGCCGCCAAGCGTTCGCGCGTGCTCGATGACCCCGAGATGTTCGAGACCTACCTGACCCTGGCGCGCGAAGCCTGCGCCGCCGTCAAATGCCACAAGGACACCATGATCGACCAGATCGCGGCGATCCTGGCCGACGGCGTCAAGCAGGGCGTGTTCGCCGTGGACGACGTCAAGGTCACCGCGCGCGCGGTCTTCGACGGCACCAGCCGCTTCCACCATCCGGCCCATGCCGACGAGTGGAAGGACGCGGAGCTGCCGGCGCGCGTGGACGCGACCCTTGCGCTGCTGCTGCGCGGGCTGAAGGCCTGCTAGACCGCGGCGGCGGTTAAATAACCGCTGCGGCAATCAACCTCTCGCCTTGTGGAGAAGAGCGCCATTGTGAACCGATGGCGCAGGCGTTCGCGCGCGGAAAGCGGCGTCGGACGATGGTACGATCCGCGGACTCTCCGGATACGCATTGATCGCGATTTCGACGACGTCCTTCGATCGTTTTCGCATGCGCTCGAATGTGAGCTCCTGATCGAGCATGGGGCAGCGGAAGTGGACGACGGCAGTGTCCGGCAGGCGACAGAGTTCGTCGATGAGATCACCTACCGTGATGATCGGGGGATGGGCGACGGTCTTGTGATGACCCTTACTCATGACCTACTCCTCCACTCTGCTGACAACCGCGATGGAATAGTCTACGTTCCAATCCGCTCGGCAGATTGAGAAATTTCATGTCATTCGAGGTAATCCGGCAGTTCTGCTGCTAAATCCGCGTCAGCCCGCAAGTCGCGGCCAGCCGCACCAGTTGCGCGTCCGTGCGCGCGCCGGTCTTGGTCTTGATGAGGTAGTGATAGTTCTGCACCGTCTTCACACTGAGATTGAGATGGGTCGCGATCTGCTCGGTGGTGGCGCCGCCGGCGAACTGGCGCAGGATCTCGATCTCGCGCTCACCTAATTGATCCAGCGCTGAGCCGTTCGGGGAGAGGCTGTCCTCGGCCAAGATATGCGCGATGTCGTCGCTCATGGCGCGTTCGCCGCGGGCGACGCCGCGGATTGCGGTGACCACCGCGGACGGCTCGCTGCTCTTGGTGACGAAGCCGGAGGCGCCGGCCCCGAATGCGGCCTTCACCAGCACCGCCTCGTTGTGCATGGTGAAGACGAGGATGCGCGCCCGCGGATTGCGCGCGCGGATGTTGCGGATCGCTTCCAGCCCGCTCGCGCCGGGCATCGAGATATCGAGCACGACGACGTCAGGATCGTGCGCCTTGAAGGCGCCATAGGCATCTGCGGCGTTGTCGGCTTCGGCGACGACATGCAGATCGCCCTGGCTTTCCAGCACGCGGCGGTAACCTTGGCGGACGATCGGGTGGTCGTCCACCAGCAGCACGGAGATGCCTGTTGCTGCGACGTCGCTCATCCCGACCTCACGCGGCGAGCGGAATGGTGGCGGCCACGCTGAGGCCGCCGCGCGCGGGCAGGATCGACAGCGATCCACCGGCCGCCGTGACACGCTCGCGGATGCCGGTGAGGCCGAAGCCGGCCGACTGCGCGACGCGTTCGGCATCGCCGCCGCCGTCGTCCTCGACGCGGATCAGCAGCGCGTCGTCATCGCCGGCGCGGCGCTCGATCAGCAAGGAAATCTCGCGCGCGGAACCGTGGCGGAGCGCGTTGGTCAGGCATTCCTGGGCGACGCGATAGGCGGTGGTGGCGGCAGGTCCCCGCACATCGGTAAGATCGCCCCGGAGGTCGAGCTGGATGGTCGGCCGCGCCGCGCTCTGCGAGCGCCAGCTGTCAACGAGATTGACGAGGCTGGCTTCCAGCCCAAGCTCCTCGGGCAGGGGATTGCGCAGCCGTTTCAGCGCGTCGCGCAGCGAAGCCATCAGATGATGGGTAGCCTGCGAGATCATGCGCGCATCTTGCGCAATGCCGTTGTCCTTGCCCTGCTTCGTGCTCGCCGTCTCGATCGTGTTGGCGAAGGCGAGGATGGCGGAGAGATTTTGCCCGAACTCGTCGTGCAGCTCGCGCGCGAGCGCCCGGCGCTCGTCGTCGCGGATCTCGATCAGTCGCCTTGTCAGCGCCGCGCGCTGCTCGGTTGCTTCCTCCAGCCGGCCGCCGAGCTCGCCGACGGCGTTCCCGATCATCGCCAGCTCCATCGAGCGGAAGCGCGGCAGTTTTGTGCGGTATTGGCCCCGCGCCATGCGCTGCAGGGCGGTGACGATGGCGCGCGCGGGCGCGAGCGCATGGGCGATCGCAAGCGAGGCCAGGATGGCGATCGCCGCCGCCATCAGCAGCGCCACGTCGATCACGTTGAGAATGTACTCCCAGGCCAGCGAGATCGCGGCCGCGGCATCCGGCGTCGCGACGACCGTCCCGGCTGACGCCGCGCGGGGACTGACCGGCCGCACCACCTCGGCGTGGCTGCCGAGGAAGGTCGGCACGATCGATGCGAACCAGCGCGGCGGCGTTCTGCCGATCCCCTGGCTCTGGCCGCAGAGCGGCTTTTCGAACGCGATGGCCGGCTGGAACTCGACGCAGACGCCGGGCGAGATCAGCTTCATCGTCTCCAGCGTGCGCCATTCCGGAACCGGCAGGAGCTGCTCGCGCGTTCTGCTGCTGCGCAACAAGAACTCGTGCCAATACAATGCCTGAAGTGCCTGCGCGACCCGCTGCGCCGAGGCCGCGGTCGCCCGGTCGACGCTGCGATAGGCATCGAACGTGGCCCATATGGTCGCGGCGCCAAGGCAAAGCGCGACGATCAGAAGCAGACGGGCGACAAGCTGAAGCACGAGGCGCATGCGATCATCCCCGACGTTTGGTAAGCTCAGCCTAACAACGCCGCCGCCCCTTGCCAATTGCAGGGAACGGCAGGATCGCAGCTCGGGCAAATTTCCCAAGCCCGATTGGGCATGGGTCTTTGGACCGGGCGCGGCGGCTTTGATCTAATCGGGGTGGAATCTTTGCAGGCCAGAGCCTGCAGGCCGGGAGCAGTGCAGCATGAGCTCGATGACGATTGGACCGATGGTGCGGCAGCCAGCCGACCCGTCCGAGCGCAGCGCGCTCCTGCTCTGGATGATCTTCACCGGCCTTTCGATCTTCGCCGTCGTGCTGCTGTGGCGGTTCGGCCTGATCCGTCTGATGCTGACCTCGGACCGGACCTACATTTCGAGCGTCATCGCGCTGCTCTATATCCTGACCTGCGGCCACTGCTTCCTGCGCACGCGGGCGATCGCGCGCGAGGGAGCGGCGGCGCGGCGTTGCCGCGAGGCGCTCGCGGCGCCGGACGGCAGCAAGGCGCTCGATGCCGGCGGTGCCGCGCTGCCACGCGGGCTGGTGCGCGACCACATCGGGAGCCTGGTGACCAAGGCGGCGGCGCAGGACTACCGTCCGGTGGACCAGACGCTCCTGCTGCGGACGCTCGCCGACCGCCTGCGCGGCTCCAACGGGTTCGGTGCCTTCGTCTCGGACACGCTGATGAAGCTCGGCCTGCTCGGCACCATCATCGGCTTCATCATCATGCTGGCGCCGATCGCGGGGCTGGACGCCGCCGACAAGGTCGTGATGCGTTCCTCGATGGGGCTGATGAGCGACGGCATGGCGGTTGCGATGTACACGACGCTTGCGGGCCTCGTCGGCTCGATCCTGGTCCGCATCCAGTACTACATGCTGGACGCCGCGACCCAGCGGGTGTTCTCGGATGCGGTGGTGCTGACCGAGACCTATGTGACGCCGGTGCTGGAGCGTAAAGGCGCTGGAACCTCGTCATGATGGATGACTTTGGTCTCTATCCGCGCGAGGAGCCGTTCGATCCGCTCGGCGTAATGCTGTTCAAGGCGCTCCAGGTGATCGCCTTCCTGTTCTTCCTGGCGCTGCTCGCGATCTCGCCGGATGCGAAGGACGGCAAGATCGACTCCAAGGCCGAGTTCATGATTACGCTGGACTGGCCGGACAATCACCCCGACGATCTCGACCTGTTCGTGCAGGACCCCGCCGGCAACATCGCCTGGTATCGCCACCGCGAGGCCGGCTTCCTCACCCTCGATCGCGACGACCGCGGCGGCGCCAACGACTTCATCATGGTCGCCGGCAAGAAGATCGCCTCGCCCATCCGCGAGGAGATCGTCACGCTGCGCGGCATCATCGCCGGAGAGTACACCGTCAACGTCTCGCATTTCGTGGCGACGACCGGCGAGCCCGTGACGGCGAACGTGAAGGTGCAAAAACTCAATCCGACGGCGCAGGTGGTCTTCGACAACAAGTTCACGCTCGACCACACCGGCGACGAGAAGACCGCGGTGCGGTTCCGGCTCGATGCCGAAGGCAAGGTCATCGACGTGAGCCAGCGGCCGAAATCGCTGATGGAGACCTTTCGCAGCACCTGGCGCAATGGGGCCGATCTCGACCCGAGGACCGGTGTGAGCAGGAACGCTACGAGGATCCGCCGTGACTAGTCTGCAAACGGTCATCCTCACGATCTCGGTCGCCTATGCCGTGATCGGCGCGCTGCTGCTGGTCGTGCTGGTCTATGCGCGGCTGCACTGGTCGTTCAAGGCGGTCGCTGTGGTCGTGACCAGCGCGTTCTATGTCGTCAGCTTCAGCGAGATGCGCGGGCTGCTCGGCTGGGCCAGCACGGACCGGCTGCCTACGACCTTCAAGCTGCTGAAGTCCCGCATCGTCGAGCCGCATTCGCTGGAGGGCGACCCCGGCTCGATCTATCTCTGGGTCGAGCAGCTCGACGGGGACAATCGCCCCAGCGGCATCCCGCGGGCTTTCCGCGTGCCCTACGACGACCGGCTCGCCGACAAGACCCATGCGGCGGAGAACGAGATCGCGTTGGGCCATCCGCAAGGCGGCCGCGCCGCCGATTTCGGCGGCGGCGACGGCAGCCTCATCGACATGGTCCGCGAATATGTGACGCCCAAGACCATCATGGAGACCAGCGGCGGCGATTCCTCGACCGGCGAATTCATCGCTCCGCCGGCCGGCGCGCAAGGCGCCGTGTTCACCCCACTGCCGCCGCCCCGGATGCCCCCGAAAGACGAGCAATAGGCTCTTCACCATCGCCTCACGGCTGCGCTGGTAAACCGCGCCGCGCTGGCGCATGTTCTTGACGTCCCTCAATTTGGCCTTATCGGCTTCCAATAAGAATCTGAGGGTGGAGGGTGCGTGCGTCTCGCGATTTTCTCGGATATCCACGGCAACAGGCAGGCGTTCGAGGCCTGCCTCAAGGCTGCCCGCGCCAGGGGCGCGGAGCGGTTCGTGCTGCTCGGCGACTTCGTCGGCTATGGCGCGGATCCGGAATGGGTCGTGGAGACCGCGATGGCTCTGGTCGAGCAGGGCGCTATCGCCGTCCGCGGCAATCATGACGAGGCCGTCAACACCAAGACCGAGAGCATGAATGCCGAGGCGCAGATCGCGATCGAATGGACCCGCGGCCGGCTCGACATTGCGCAACGGCGGTTCCTGGCCGAATTGCCGATGATGGTGGAGGACAGCGGCTGCCTGTTCGTGCATTCGGAGGCCTCCAGCCCCCAGCGCTGGACCTATGTGCGATCGACCGCGGAAGCCGCCAAGAGCCTGATCTCGACGCCTGCTCACGTCACCTTCTGCGGCCACATCCACCGTCCTGCGCTCTATTCGATGTCGGTGACGGCGAAGATGACGAGCCTCGTCCCCAAGACCGATGTCACCGTCCCGCTGCTGCGCGGGCGGCAATGGCTGGCCGTGCTCGGCTCAGTCGGCCAGCCCCGCGACGGCGATCCGTCCGCGGCCTTCGCGCTGTTCGACACGAATTCGTGCGAGATCACCTATTGCCGCGCGCCCTACGATGTCGAGACGGCGGCGAACCGGATCCGCGAGAACGGCCTGCCGCCCTGGCTCGCCGACCGGCTGTCGCAGGGGCGCTGACGGCGATGCCCAAATCCCTGGTGGAATCAGGCGCTGTCATCGACGGCTACACGATCGGCGAATGCGTCCATGCCGGCGGCATGGCGACGCTGTGGACGGTCACCCATCCCGGCATCGACGTGCCGCTGCTGATGAAGATTCCGCGGGTCTCGGAGGGGGAGGACCCGGCCGCGATCGTCTCCTTCGAGATGGAGATGATGATCCTGCCGCGGCTCGCCGGGCCGCATGTGCCGGCCTGTTTCGGCGCCGGCGACTTCGCGCATCAGGCCTATGTCGTGATCGAGCGCATCGTCGGCACCACGCTCTACAAGCGGCTACCCGATCTGCCGCTGCCTTACGACGAGGCGCGGCAGCTCGTCGCCAAGGTCGCGACCGCGCTCGCCGATCTGCACCGGCAGAACGTGATCCATCACGACATCAAGCCGAGCAGCATCATGTTCCGCGATACCGGCGAGGCCGTGCTGATCGACTACGGCCTGTCGCATCACGATCATTTGCCTGATCTGCTGCAAGCGGAGTTCCGCCTGCCTTACGGCACCGCGCCCTACATGGCGCCGGAACGGCTCCTGGGCGTGCGCGACGATCCGCGCAGCGATCTGTTTTCGCTCGGTGTGCTGCTCTATTTCTTCACCACGGGCGAGCGACCCTTCGGCGAGGGCGAGACGTTGCGCGCGATGCGGCGCAGGCTGTGGCGCGATCCGCATCCGCCGCGCGCGCTTCGCGCCGATTATCCGCCCTGGCTCCAGGAGGTGGTGCTGCGTTGCCTCGAGATCGAGCCGGTATGGCGCTATCCGACCGCGGCGCAGCTCGCCTTCGATCTCGCCCATCCGGACCAGGTCAGGCTGACGACGCGATCGGAGCGGCTGAAGCGCGATCCGCTCAGTGTGGCCTGGCGGCGCCGCTTCAACCAGGGCGTCATGGCGCCGCGCGCGAGGTCGGACGTCGCAGCGCAAATCGCATCGAGCCCGATCATCGCGGTCGCGCTCGACACGGCGGAGGGTGCGGGCGAGCTGAACGAGGCGCTGCGCGTCACGACCGAGCGCATTCTGGCGACGCTGCCCTCGGCGCGGCTCGCCTGCGTCAACGTGCTGAAGCTGAACCGCATCGCCATCGACAAGACGCTGGACGAGCAGGGCTCCAACAAGCACATCGACCGCCTGGTCGCGCTCAGACATTGGGCGACGCCGCTCAAGCTGGATGAGAGCCGGTTGACGGCTCATGTGCTGGAGTCGGTCGATCCGGCGGCGGCGCTGCTCGAGTTCGCCGAGGTCAACCAGGTCGACCACGTCATCATCGGCGCGCGGCAGAGCTCGTTCCGGCGCACGCTGCTCGGCAGCGTCTCGTCGAAAGTCGCCTCAGAGGCGACCTGCACCGTCACCGTGGTGCGGCCGCCGCGGATGGCCGCAGCGAACCCAGACGCCGGCGTGGTGTGGGGCTAGCAAAGATCACGCCGCGTGGGCGGTGTGGCCGGAGCGCTTGCGGCGGATCGGCCAGGAGAATCGCGGGCCGGGCTCGCCGTGATCCGCGCTGCCGCCAAAATACTGGATGATCTCGCGGCAAGGCTCGCAGTTGAACAGGTTACGCGACGCTGATGCCTTGGTCATTTCCTTCAGGCAGTTCGGGCAGTGCGGCTTCATCAGGGTTAGTCCAGCAAGAGATTTTAATGTCGGCGCGGTGACCGGAGCGGGTGATCCAGGTCCGCCGTGTCGGGCCCGGTGTCGTCGCGCATCTCGCCTTCGGTGCGTTCGAGACGGCCGAAGAAATAGTCGAGGTCCGGATGCGGGCGCCGCGGGATGCGGCACCTGCGCTTCGGCTGTCGCTTCACGAGCGCGAACTGCACGGTGTCAGATCCGATTGCGACGGATGCGACGGTCCGAACGTGCCGGGACCTGTACCGGTCCGGCCGATGGGCCAAACACAACAAACGCACAAAAACCGATCCACAACGCCACGCCAGTCCAAACCAGGGTCGTCGTCATGATGTGCTCCCGCGAAAACAGGCGGGAATCACTAGCGGTGATTTGCACGAATCAGGGAAGCCCGGAGGAGTACGGACTGAGGTTGCAATTTTAGGCATTGCGCGCTGCAGCACCCGTAGAAGCCGCAGATTTGCGAGGACGACTTTCCGCGCTTCAGATCGCTTCGCCGCGTGCCCCGAGCGCAGCGTTGCGGATCGCGGCGATGTTGGTCTTGTAGGCGTCTTGCGTGCCGCCCCTGAACACCGAGGTGCCGGCAACGAAGGCGTTGGCGCCGGCCGCGGCGAGCGGACCGGCGACCTCAGGGCCGACGCCGCCATCGACCTCGATGTCGATGGGACGGCCCGCCGTCATCGCGCGGATGTCGCGGATCTTGCCGATCGCGGAGGGGATGAACGCCTGGCCGCCGAAGCCGGGATTGACCGACATCACCAGCACGAGGTCGACGAGGTCGAGGACGTATTCGAGCACGCTGATCGGCGTGCCCGGATTGAGCGAGACGCCGGCCTTCTTGCCGAGCGCGCGGATCGCCTGGAGTGAACGGTGCAGGTGAGGGCCGGCTTCCGCATGCACGGTGATGTGGTCGCAGCCGGCCTTGGCGAAGGCCTCGAGATAGGGATCGCAGGGCGAGATCATCAGATGCGCATCGAAGATCTTCCTGGTGTGCGGGCGCATCGCCTTGATGACGTCGGGGCCATAGGAGATGTTGGGAACGAAGTGTCCGTCCATCACGTCGAGATGGATCCAGTCGGCGCCGGCGGCGTCTACCGCACGCACCTCCTCGCCGAGCTTCGAGAAATCGGAGGCCAGGATCGAGGGCGCGATGGCCAAGGGGCGGGGGGCGAAGGCTTGGGTCATGGCGCGGTTTCCCGTGGCGGCCGTGAAGGATGAGCCCCGCCTAACATGGGCCTCCGTGGCGGGCAATGCAGGGGAGGCGAGCTTCCTGTGGGCGGAAATTTCTGCCGCGACCGGCACGAATTGCCGGTGTTCCCGAGACGCGCCAAGCGCGCTGAGCGCGGAATTCATTGAGCTTTTCCCGCTGGCACGACGCTTGCTGACTTCTCCGCCAGAACATTGGCCGCGGCGTGCCGCACCGGTTGGAGTTGTGCAATGTTGTTCGCCCTTGGTGCCGTCTCGAGCGCGCTCGACGCGATCCAGTCGCTGACGAATTCGAAATCGTCCTCGTCGACGCAGAAGACGGGTTCTTCGCAAAGTGCGTCGACCAATCCGTTCGCGATCGACAGCAGCAATAACACCACGACCGGCGCGACCTCGTCGGTCAATGCGGGCAAATATCCGCAGATCTCGCCGGAGACGATGAACGCGCTGTTCGCGGCGCAGAGCCAGTCATCGGACAGCACAAGCAGTGCGACGACATCGACCTCGTCGAGCTCGACCTCCTCGACGTCGACGAGCCGGGACGCCGCTCTGAAGGACCTGTTCTCGCAGCTCGACGCCGACGGCGACGGCAGCATCACCAAGTCGGAGTTCGAGAACGCGCTCGGGGCCGGCGGCACCAATCTGGCGCAGGCCGACGACGTGTTCTCCAAGATGGATTCGAATGCGGACGGCAGCGTCAGCCTTGACGAGATGTCGAAGGCGCTGAAGAGCGGCCATCACGGCGGTCATCACCACGCGCAGGGCGCGGGCGATGCGTCCGGCAGCGGCTCGGATTCCTCCTCGTCGTCGGGCGGCGGATCGACTTCGACCACGACGACCGCCGCCGACGGCTCGACCACCACCACCGTCACCTATGCCGACGGCTTCAAGATGTCGACGACCGTGCCGGGCGCGAACTCGTCCCGTACCTCGGCTTACGATCTGTTTGCGCAGCTGATGCAGCAGCAGGGCGGGCAGGGGCAGGGCGCTACGGCCGCTGCCGGCTCGTCCATGTCGATGAGCGTGTGAGCGCGGCGCGCTCCGTCCGCGAGCGACGGTGTCGTGCCCCGCCAAGGCGGGGCAAACTACCCGCCGAACCGATCCTTCCACGCCGGCTGCGCGCCGGGGAACGGCAATGCCGTGGCGCCGTACACGCCGCGGGCGATCGCGCGCGCGACCACGTTGGCGGCGACCGTGCCGAGCTCGGTGAGGCCGACCAGCGGCTCGATCGGCTTCTCGCCGGTCGCTGCCGCAAACAGTACGTCGCCGTCGGTCGGCGCATGCACCGGATAGATCGCGCGGGCGAAGCCGGTGTGCGCGATCATTGCGAGACGCTTGGCCTGGGGCTTGGTCAGCACCGCGTCGGTGACCACGGCGCCGATCGTCGTGTTCTCGCGCGCGCTCGCCGCGGGACCGCCCTTGATGCGCATCGCCAGCATGTCGTCGGTGAACTTGTCAGGCAGGCCGCGTCCGCCGAACTCGCCGTCGACCTCGAACGGCGCCGCCCAGAACCACGGACCGTTGCCGACGGTGACACTGCCCACGGCGTTGACGGCGACGATCGCCGCGACCTTCACGCCACTGGGCGTCACCGCCGAGGCCGAGCCGAGGCCGCCCTTGAACGTCGCGGTGGTGGCGCCGAAACCCGCGCCGGCGCTGCCGAGTGCGAAATCCGCGCCGGCGGAAGCGGCTGCGGCGTAGCCGAGGTCGCGATAGGGCGAGAAGCGGCCCCAGGCCTTGTCGCCGCCATTGAGGAGATCGAACAGGATCGCGCCCGGCACGATCGGGATCAGCGCTTCGCGAACGCGGTGGCCGCGGCCCTGCTCGGCGAGCCAGGCCTGGACGCCGCCGCCGGTATCGAGGCCAAAGGCGGAACCGCCCGACAGCGCGATCGCGTCGACACGCTCGACGGTGTTGGCGAGATCAAGCAGCGCGTCCTCGCGGGTGCCGGGTCCGCCGCCGCGGACGTCGATTGCCGCGACCGCGGGGGCGTCGAAGACGATCGCGGTCGCGCCGGTGGCGATTTTGGCATCCACGGCATGGCCGACACGGACGCCGGCGATATCGGTGAGAAGGTTTTTCAAGCTCGGCACTCCATGCGCTGCGGACGCCAGCGATAGCGCACCGCCACCCTTGCCGCTACCCTTACAGCCATCCTTGGCTCAATTCGCCAGCGCCGTCCTGAGCATCTTGGCGAGCTCGGACTTGCGGTACGGCTTGGCCAGCAGCAGCACGCCGGAATCGAGCCGGCCGTGATGGACGATGGCGTTTTCGGTGTAGCCCGAGGTGAACAGCGTCTTCAGGTCGGGGCGGCGGCGCGCGGCTTCGTCGGCGAGCTGGCGGCCGTTCATGGCGCCCGGCATGATGACGTCGGTGAAGAGCAGGTCGATCCCCTTGTCGGCATCGATGATGGTGAGGGCCTCGGCGGCGTTGGCCGCTTCCAGTGCGGCATAGCCGAGGCTCTTGACCTGGGTCACCACATACTGCCGCACCAGGGCGTCGTCCTCGACGATGAGGATCTTCTCGTCGCCGCCGGCGATGGGCACGTTCTGAAGCACCTCGTAGTCGGTCTCCTGTACGCCGCTGGAGCGCGGCAGGTAGATCTTCACGCTCGTGCCGTGGCCTTCCTCGCTGTAGATCTTGATGTGTCCGCCGGACTGCTTGACGAAGCCGAACACCATGCTGAGGCCGAGGCCGGTGCCCTTGCCGACCTCCTTGGTGGTGAAGAACGGATCGAACACCCGCTCGAGCAGGTCGGAGGGAATGCCGCTGCCGGTGTCGCTGACCGCGATCATCACGTAATTGCCGGCGACGACATCGGGGTTCATGCTGGCATAGACGTCGTCGAGGAAGACGTTGCGGGTCTCCAGCACCAGCGTGCCGCCGTCGGGCATGGCGTCGCGCGCGTTCAGCGCGAGGTTGAGGATCGCGGTGGAGAGCTGGCCCGGATCGACCAGGGTCGGCCAGGCGTCTTCGGTCAGCTGCGGCATGATGGTGATCTGCTCGCCCAGCGTCGGATGCAGCAGCTTGGCGGCCTCGAGCGCCAGCGCATTGACGTCGATCTCACGTGGCTGGAGCGGTTGCTTGCGGGCGAAGGCGAGCAGGTGCTTGGTCAGCTGCGCGCCGCGCTCGGCGGCATCGTCGATCAGCTTGGTGATGGCGGCAAGCTCCGGCCGGTCCGCCACGGCATCCGCCAGAATGCCGATCGTGCCGGTGATGACGGTCAGCACGTTGTTGAAGTCGTGCGCGACGCCGCCGGTCAGCTGGCCGATGGAATCCATCTTCTGGACCTGCCGGAGCTGCGCTTCGGCGGCCTGCTTCTCGGTCAGGTCGCGGCCGATGAAGAAGTGGCGCTTCACCGGCTCGGACCAGGTGCCCATCCAGTTCAGCGTGACCTCGTGGCCGTCGTAGTGATAGTAGCGCGCCTCGAAGCTGCGCTTGACCGCGCCACGTCGTGCCGCGCGCATCTCGCCGCGCGTCTTCTCGAGATCATCGGGGTGGATGAACTCGATCGCACTGTGCCCGACCATGTCGTCCGGGGTGAAGCCCAGGATGTTCTTCACGCTCGGGCTGACCTGGACGAAATTGCCATAGCCGTCGGTGACCAGGATCAGGTCCTGCGAGGTCTCGAAGATGCGCTGGCGCTCCTCGATCTCGCGGTTGAGCGCCGTCTCGGTCCGCTTGCGCTCGGTGATGTCGCGCGCCACCTTGGACGCGCCGATGATCTTGCCGTCGGGTGATCGCAGCGGGACCTGGCTCAGCACCACGTCGATCGGCTGACCGCTCTTGTGCAGCCGGATCGTCTCCCACTGGTCGATCACCTCGCCGTTGCGGGTGCGGGCCAGATTCTCTGCGACGTCCTGGCGCTGGTCCTCCGGCAGGATGATGTCGATCGGACGGCCGACCGCTTCGGCGGCGGAGTAGCCGAAGACGCGCTCGGCCGCGGTGTTCCAGGTGGTGATGGTGCCGTCGAGCGATTTGGTGATGATGGCGTCGTTGGAGGATTCGACGACGGCGGTGAACAGCCGCTCGCGCTCGACGTGATAATCGCGCTCAGCATCGGACTGGCGCTGCAATGCGTCGACCATGCCCGCGGTCCGCGCCTGGAGGCGGACGTTCTCGACCAGGAGCACCGCGAGCACGAAAGTCGCCGAGCAAAGGCCATAGAGGCGGCCGGCATAGAAGCCGAGATCGAAGCGGGCAACGTTCACGATCGCCGAGAGCGCGATGTCGAACAGCCAGGCGCACATCACCACCATGAGCCAGACGTCGATCACCGAATGCGGCCTACGGAACCAGAGCGAGACGAGCGCGGCGAAGCTCAGCGACCACACGAAGGACACGACGCCGATCATGGTCGGCGTGTAGTGGCCGTCACGCAGCAGGACCGGGAGCAGATCGTGCTGGGCGGTGACGATCCAGGTGAACAGAGCCATGGCGACGATGACGCCGATCGCGCTGGCAGTGATCGCCGTGGCCGCCTTGCCGCGGATCGTGGTGCCGCCGTCGGCCTCCTTCAGCCAGGCATAGCCGAGCACGCACAGCGGGAAGCCGGCGTGCCAGATCATGTAGAGCCAGACCGTGGTCTGCCGCCCCGCGCCGAAAAGTCCGGTCGGTGTGAACAGGCCGGGGAAGGTGAGGGCATGGACCAGCGCTGCCGCGGCGGTGAAGAGGTAGCCGGTCGCAAGCAACAGCAGTGCCCGGGTTCGCAGCACCGAAAACTGTGACAGCAGCAGCACCGCGGTGACGACGTCGCTGACGGCGAGGGCCGATTGATAGCTCGCCACGAAGGCGGGGACGGGCAGGAGCGGGATACCCGCGAACGGAACGGCGAGTGCGAACAGGATCGAGGAGATGCCGACGATCGCCAACGCTGCGGTGCGGTCGGCGGTGCTGGCCGGCAGCGTCGAAAGGAATGTGCTTCGGTCGATCGCTGGGGGCACGTCCATCTCTCGCAGACCGGTCTTTGCCATCTTCGCCGACTTCATACGGCCCCCGCACCCCTGGCTCCATGGTAGCGGGTTCTGGGCTCGCATCTTGAGCCGATGCGGGCACGACTCAACCGATGGTTACAGCTTACTTAATTTGGGCGGGAACGCGGAATAGGGTCCTAGTAAGATGCGCTTTACTGACCGGTGCCATAATGCCCTCCCGCCGCCGTGGGTTCCAGGTTTGAATCATCCGATTTTGATATCAATATCCGGGAGTTATCCCCAATGCCTCGCGTTCTGATCATCGACGACCAGAAGGACGTCCGCGCAATGCTCGCGATCGTGCTCCGGGTCAATCGTTTCGAGGTCGCGGAGGCCGAGAGCGGCGTGGCCGGGCTGAAGGCGTTCGATGAAGGCCCGTTTGACGCAGCGATCGTCGACATCTTCCTCGGCGACACCAGCGGGGTCGACGTCATCGCGAGCCTGCGCGAGCGTGCGCCGGAACTTCCGATCATCGCGGTGTCGGGGATGACCGCCCTGGATTTCATGGAACAAGCGCCTCATTTGGCCAACGTGGTCTGCCTGCAAAAGCCGTTTCGGCCGAACGACCTGCTGCAGGCGCTGCGGAAGGCCCAGGCCGCGGCGGCCGGCGAACTGCCGGCGGCCGTCTGAGCCCGCCGCAAGAAGAAACGCCCCGGGGATAAGCCGGGGCGTGGTGATGATGGAATGGGGTAGCCTGAGGCTCCGCGACGCGTATCAGGTGCCGTTGCCCTTGATCTGGGCGTAGCCGCCCTTGGCGTCCCACTTGTAGACGACGTAGTCGAGCTGCTTGATGTCGCCCTTGGCGTCGTACTCGATCGGGCCGATCACGGTGTCCCACTTGCCGGCCTTCATTGCTTCCATGACCTTCTTGGCGTCGGTGGTGCCGGCCTTCTTGGCCGCCTGCGACCACACCTGCATCGCCGCGTAGGTGTAGAGCGTGTAGCCTTCGGGATCGATGTTCTTGGCCTTGAAGGCGTCGACGATCTTCTTGGCGGTCGGCTTCTCGCGCGGATCGGGACCGAAGGTGAACAGGGTGCCTTCGCCGGCGGGGCCGGTGATGGAGGCGTATTCCTTGTCGGCGAGCGCGTCGCCGGCCATCAGGATCGTCTTGAGACCCTGGTCGCGCATCTGGCGCAGGATCAGACCGCTCTCCTGATGGTAGCCGCCGACATAGACGAGATCGATGTTGTCGCGCTTCAGGCGCGAGACGATCGCGTTAAAGTCCTTGTCGCCCTTGTTGTAGGACTCGTACATCTTCTCGGTGACGCCGGCCTTGTTGAGCGCCTTCTTGGTCTCGTCCGCCAGACCCTTGCCGTAGGTGGTCTTGTCGTTGAGGATGGCGATGTTCTTGCCCTTGAAGTTCTTGGCGATGTACTGCGCCGCGATCAGGCCCTGCTGATCGTCACGGCCGCAGACGCGGGCCACGTTCCAGAGCTTGCGCTCGGTGAAGAGCGGGTTGGTCGAGGCGGGCGTAATCTGGAGCACGTTGCCGTCGGCATAGGCTTCCGAAGCCGGGATCGACGACGACGAGCAATAGTGCCCGGCGACGAACGGGATCTTGGCGCTGGCGATCTTCTCGGCGATCGAGCGCGCCTGCTTGGGATCGCAGGCATCGTCCTCGACGGAAAGCGCGAGCTTCTTGCCGTTGACGCCGCCGGCGGCGTTGATGTCAGCCACGGCCATTTCGGCGCCGTTCTTCATCTGGCGGCCGAAGGCGGACTCGCCGCCGGTCATCGGACCTGCGACTGCGACGGTGACATCCTGCGCGAATGCCGCGCTCGACAGCGCGAGCGATGCGCCGAATGCCAGACCGATGAGCTTCAGTGATTTCATGAGATACCTCGCGGGTGGTCGCCTGTGGAAGTTGCCGGGCAGGCCCGGTCCAAACCGGCGCCATTCTTGAATGAATTCGAGGAGAAGTCACCGGCAAAATACGGGCAATCGCGTAGATATCTCGGCGTATTCCGCCGCACTTTTGCCCGGTCAGCCGTGTCGGCCGCCCTCCAGATAGGCGGCGCGAATCTCGGGGCGCTGCAGCAACTCGGCGCCGGTGCCCGCCAGCGTGATCAGGCCATTGACCATGACATAGCCGCGATGGGCGAGCTTGAGCGCATGATTGGCGTTCTGCTCGACGATCAGCACGGTCAGGCCGTCCTGCCGGTTCAGGGTGCGGATCGCATCGAAGATCTGGCGGGCGATCAGCGGCGCGAGGCCGAGCGAGGGCTCGTCGAGCAGCAGCAGGCGTGGGCGGCTCATCAGGGCGCGGCCGATCGCCAGCATCTGCTGCTCGCCGCCGGACAGCGTGCCGCCGCGCTGGGCGTAACGTTCCTCCAACCGCGGAAACAGCGCGAACACGCGTTGCAGCGTCGCCTCGCGTTCCGCATCGGTGCATCCGGTGGCGTCCGCACCCATCTGGAGGTTTTCCGCGACGCTCATGCGCGGGAAGATGCGGCGGCCCTCCGGCGATTGCGCGATGCGCAAATGCGCGATCTCGTGGGTGGGGACGTCGGTGATGTCGCGGCCCTCGTACAGGATCTGGCCGGAGCGGGCGCGCGGCTTGCCAAAGATCGTCATCATCAGCGTCGACTTGCCGGCGCCGTTGGCGCCGATCAGCGCCACGATCTCGCCGGCGTTGATCTCGACGTCGACGCCCTTCAGCGCCTCGATCTTGCCGTAGGCGGCGCGAAGGCTGCGGATCGCGAGCAAGGGAGTTGGCGACGTCACGATCCGCCCTCCATCACGGCCGCGGCCTCGTCCTCGTCGGTGCCGAGATAAGCGGCGATCACCTTGGGATCGTCGCGGACTGCGCGCGGCGAACCTTCGGCGATCTTGACGCCATGGTCCATCACCACGATGTGGTCGGAGATCTCCATCACCACCGACATGTCGTGCTCGATCAGCAGAATCGAGGTGCCGAGCTCGTTGCGGATCGAGAGCAGCAGCTCGCTGAGCGCAGCGCTCTCGCGGGCATTGAGGCCGGCGGCGGGCTCGTCCAGGCACAACAGCGCAGGCTCGGTGCACATCGCACGCGCGATCTCGAGCCGGCGCTGGTCGCCATAGGCGAGATTGCCGGCGGCTTCGTCGGCGCGGTCGAGCAGGTTGACGCGCTTGAGCCAATCGGTGGCCAGATCGATCGCGTGCTTCTCGGCATCGCGATAGACGGGCGCGCCGACGAGGCCGAGGAAGGTGAAGCCGGAGGCGCGCATCAAGGCGTTGTGCTGCGCCACCATCAGATTTTCCAGCGCGGTCATGCCGGGAAACAGGCGGATGTTCTGGAAGGTGCGCGCCACCTTGGCCTGCTTGGCGATGCGGAAGTCGTTCAGCCTGTCCAGCGCGATCACCTTGCCATCGTCATGGGCGAGGCGGATGGCGCCACCGCTCGGCTTGTAGAAGCCGGTGATGCAGTTGAAGACGGTGGTCTTGCCGGCGCCGTTCGGCCCGATCAGCGCGGTGATCTTCTTCCGCTCGGCGGCGAAGGAGAGGTCCTGCACGGCGACGATGCCGCCGAAGCGCATGGTCAAACGGTCGACGCTGAGAATCTTGTCGCCGCTCATCCGTGGCCTTCCTTGACGAGGTCGGAGGAGATCGCCTGCGCCTTGGTCAGATACACCGTCGGCGCGCGATGGCCGATCAGGCCGCGCGGCCGCCAGATCATGATCAGCACCATCGCCATGCCGAACACCAGCATGCGGTAGCCCTCCAGGCCCCGGAACAGTTCGAAGCCGCCGATCATGGCGAGCGCGGCAAGCGCCACGCCGAGCTGCGAGCCCATGCCGCCGAGCACGACGATGGCGAGCACCAGCGCCGATTCCTGGAAGGTGAAGGACTCCGGGCTGATGAAGCCCTGGCGTGTCGCGAAGAACGCGCCGGCAAAGCCGCCGAACATCGCGCCGGTCGCGAACGCCGTGAGCTTCGTCGTCGTGGTGTTGATGCCGAGCGCGCGGCAGGCAACCTCGTCCTCGCGCAGGGCTTCCCAGGCGCGCCCGATCGGCAGGCGGCGCAGGCGGATCGTGACCCAGTTGGTCAGCAGCGCGAGCGCCAGGATCAGATAGAACAGGAAGACGATGCGGTGGGTCGGCGAGTATTCGATGCCGAGTTTGGCGGCGAGGCCGTCGTCGCTGTTGTCGAGCGGAATGCCGAAGAAGGTGGGGCGGGGAATGCCGGAGACGCCGTTGGGGCCGCCGGTCAGCTCCTGCCAGTTGATGATGACGAGGCGGATGATCTCGCCGAAGGCCAGCGTCACGATGGCGAGGTAGTCGCCACGCAGCCGCAGCACGGGAAAGCCGAGCAGCACGCCCCAGAATGCGGCGAGGATGCCGGCGAGCGGCAGGCAGATCCAGAACGACCAGCCGAAATTGGTGGCGAGCAGTCCGTAGGAATAGGCGCCGACCGCGTAGAAGGCGACGTAGCCGAGATCGAGCAGGCCGGCGAGGCCGACCACGACGTTCAGTCCCCAGCCCAGCATGACATAGGTGAGCACGAGGATCGCGAGGTCGAGGATGTAGCGCTGGTTATAGAAGATGACGGGCACCAGCAGCGTGAAGATCAACAGCGCGGGCGCAAGGTAACGGCCGATGAACGACATGCCGCTCTGCACGGCCGGCGGGACCAGTTTCTCGGCGCCGGTCGGGCCGATCCACTGCCGCAACAGCTCGATCACGATCGAGCCGCCGAACACGGCGGCGACGAGGGAGGCGAGCTCGCCGAAGCGGGTCCAATAGGTGAGCTGGCCGTCGGAGCCCGCTTCGGTGCGGATGCCGACCATCAGCGAGAACAGCACCAGCGCGATCAGCGCGTTGATGAAGGCGGTCTTGAGGAGGGCGGGGATGCCCGATGCAGGTTTGGCCGTGTTGGTCGAGGGAGCTGTCACGCGTGCGCCCGTCAGACTTTTTCGACTTCGGGACGGCCGAGCAGGCCGGTCGGCATGAAGATCAGCACGACGATCAGGATCGAGAACGCGGCCACGTCCTTGTACTCGACCGAGAAATAGGCCGACCAGAACGTCTCGATCAGGCCGATCGCAAGGCCGCCGAGCATGGCGCCGGGCAGCGAGCCGATGCCGCCGAGCACGGCCGCGGTGAAGGCCTTGATGCCGGCGACGAAGCCCATGAAGAAGTCGACGAGGCCGTAATAGAGCAGGTACATCAGCCCCGCGACGGCGGCGAGCGCGGCGCCGATCACGAAGGTCATGGAGATGGTGCGGTCGACGTCGACCCCGAGCAGCGCCGCCATGGTCTGGTCCTGCTCGCAGGCGCGCATGTCGCGACCGAGCCGGGTGCGCGACACCAGCCAGGTGAACAGCGCCAGCAGCACGATGGTGGTGACGACCACCATGATCTGGATGTTGGAGAGCTGGATGACGAAGCCGTCGGTGCTCTCATGGAGCGTGTAGCCGCCGGTGATGAAGGGCGGGATCGGCTTGACGCGGGCGCCTTGCGCCACCTGCGAGTAGTTGGTCAGCACGAATGACATGCCGATCGCCGACAGCATCGGGGCGAGGCGGAACGAATGGCGCAGCGGCCGGTAGGCGATGCGCTCGATGGTCCAGCCATAGAGCGCGGTGATCGCCATCGAGACCAGCAGCACCACGAGCAGGATCACCGGGATCGCGGTCAGGCCGAACGAGACCAGGATGAGGAAGGTGATGAGAGCGATGAAGCCGCCGATCATGAAGACGTCGCCATGGGCGAAATTGATCATGCCGACGATGCCGTAGACCATCGTGTAGCCGATCGCGATCAGGCCGTAGATGGAGCCGAGCACGAGGCCGTTGATGAGCTGCTGGGCGAAATAATCCATAGGCTGCCGTTACCCAAACCTGACGCGACTCAAAGGGAGCTCTTCGAGAGGGGTGCTTAAGTTTCTTCTCGGGCCCCGGCAGCCCTTGAGCGTTCTTCCCGTTTTGTAACAGGAGGGAACTGGCGGCTGCAACTGGCCATGCCTCGGCATAAAGGCTTGTACAGAGTCATTTCGGCTACGGCTGTCATATCCCAGTTCCCGCAGTTGCGAGGAACCGGGTTCCGCATAGCAACCAAAATGGATGCGGACGGTTATCTCCTCTCTGACGTCCAACAAGGGAGTTTCCCGTAATGACGAAGCAGCAGAACCAGAATCCGGGCCAGCAGGGCCAGAACCCCGGTCAGCAACAAGGCGGCGGCCAGAAACCCGGACAGCAACAGCAGGATCCGCAGCGCCAGGGCGACAAGCCCGGCCAGCAGCAGGGCGGCCAGCACCGTCAGGACAACAAGTAGATTTGGGGGCCCAAGAGCGCCCAACGCTAGCGATGAAGGGCCCCGCCGCAAGGTGGGGCCCTTTTTCTCTGGCTCAGTCGTTCCACAGGCCAGTTAAGGTAAACAAAGGGTTTAAATTGCCGCCGCAGTCTCATGAGAGTTAGCTCCCCGCAAAGCCTTCTCATGGAAGGCGCGTGGTGGACGAAGCAGGAAGCGGCATGTTCAGGAATTGGCGGATCGGCTCGGTCAACGGCGCGCTGCTGGCGGCCTATTTCATCCCGGCCTGGACCCTGGTCGCCTTCAACATCATGGTGGCGCCGGTGCACGGCCTCTATGAGCGGCCGAGTGTCGCGGTGGCGCTGTTCCTCAGCGACCATCTCCAGATGGCGGGGATGGACACGGTGCGTGCCGTCTGGCTGCTGGCGCTGGGACGGCTGACCGTCGTGGCGTTCTTTGCGATTTATCTCGCGCTGCTCTGCATCCCGCGCGTCCGCAAGAATGGTGGCAGCGACGAGGCGCTTGGTATCGCGCTGGCGATCGGCAGCATCATCTCGTTCGCGAGCATGGTGATGGCTTCGAAGGTCGGCGAGCTGGCTGCGCTGCGGCTGCACGCCACCGAGCTGCTGCTGCTGCTCGGTGCCGCCATCGTAGTGGTGATCGAACGGCCCGAGGCCGCGCCCAAGACCGTCGAGGCTGCAGCCCCGCTAGCCCTTGAGCAGGCCGAGCTCCTGCACAATCGCTGAGGCTTCCTTGACGGCGTGGTTCGCCGCCGGCACGCCGCAATAGATCGCCTGCTGCAGCAGAATTTCCTTGATGTCGTCGGGGGTGAAACCGCCCTCGGCGAGCGCTGCGCGCACATGCAGGCGGAATTCATCCCATTGCCCGAGCGCGACCATGGTGCCGATCACCAGCACGCGCCGCGTGCGCTCGTCGAAATGCGGCCGCGTCCAGATCTCGCCCCAGGCGTAGCGCGTGATCATGTCCTGGAAGTCGGTGTTGAACGCATTGCGGTTCGCGATCGACTTGTCGACCCAGGCATTGCCCAGAACCTTGCGGCGCACATTCATGCCGGCATCGCGGCGCTTCTGGTCGTCCATGGTCTTTCCTCCTCTCCGTCATTGCGAGCGCAGCGAAGCAATCCAGAGTATCTCCGCGGAGGGATTTCTGGATTGCTTCGTCGCTACGCTCCTCGCAATGACGGTTGTTGCTAACGCTGAGTCAAGAAGCCCACCACAGCGTCGGTAAACGCGTGCGGCTGCTCGACGTTGGAAATATGGGCGGCGTCGATGATGGTCATGCTGGCGCCGGGAATGCCCGAGCGGATCAATTCGCCCGCGGAGATCGGCGTTGCCATGTCGTGGCGACCGGCGATGACAAGCGTCGGGCTCTTGATCTTCGGCAGCAGCGCGCGCTGGTCGAGTGTCGACAGCGCTTCGCAGCAGGCGAGATAGCCTTCGACCGGGGTGGCGAGCAGCATCGATTTCATCTTTGCGGTGATGTCGGGCGCGCGTTCGCGGAAATCCTGGGTCAGCCAGCCCGCGACCACGGCATCGGCGACCGCCGCGATGCCGCCCTTCTTCACGGCGTCGATGCGCTCCAGCCATTTGGTCGGCTCGGCGTAGTAGCAGGAGGTGTTGGCGAGGATGAGCTTGCCGAAGCGTTCCGGCGCATTGGCGCCCAGCCATTGCCCGACCATGCCGCCCATCGACAGGCCGCACCAATGCACCTTCTCGATGTTGAGATCGTCGAGGATCGCGAGCACGTCGCGGCCGAAGCGCTCCATCGTATAAGGGGCGGGGGGCACGTTCGACTTGCCGTGGCCGCGGCGGTCGTAGCGGATGACGCGGAACACCTGCGTCAGCGCCTTCATCTGCGGCTCCCACATCTGCAGCGTGCAGCCGAGCGAGTTGGAGAGCATCAGGGTCGGCCCGCCGTCGCGGCCTTCGACGGAGACGTTGATCAGGCAACCGTCGGCATCGATCATGGGCATGCGGCGTCTCCGTTTATTTATTCGCTGTCGAGGCTGTCGAGCAGCCGGTCGATCAATGCTTGAGAGGCCCCTTGATAGGCCATCGGCTCAAAAAGTATCGCTATTTTCTCGGGCGTCAGATGCGCAATGACCTGCGAATCGGCGGCGAGAATTTCGCGCAGATGCTTCTTCTCGGCAACCGCACGCTTGCTCGCGGCCTCGATCAGATGATGTGCGTCGCTCTTGCCGATCTTGTCGGCGAGCGCAAAGGTGACGGCCTCAGCCATGATCAGGCCGTGCGTCGCATCGAGGTTGCTGCGCATGCGCGCGGCATCGACATCGAGGCCTTCGGCGATGTCGACGATGGCGGCGAGCGCGCCCGAGGTGACCAGCATCAATTGCGGCAGCGTCGGCCATTCCGCGTGCCAGGGACCGGCGCTGCGCTCATGGTCCTGCACCTGCGCCGCAAAGATTGTCGCGGCGAGCTGCGGGGCCATGGTGGCGCAGCCAAGGGCGCTGGCGGCAGCAACCGGATTGCGCTTGTGCGGCATGGTCGAGGAGCCGCCGCGGCCTTCGCCGGCGGGCTCGAAGGCTTCGCCGACATCGGTCTGCATCAGCAGCGAGACGTCGCGCGCAATCTTGCCGCAACTTCCGGCGAGGATCGCGAAGCCTGAAGCGGCCTCGGCGATCCGGTCACGATGGGTGTGCCAGGGCGCCTCGGGCAGCGGCAGGTTCAATTCCTGCGCCAGCTTGTCGGCGGCTGCGAGCCCCTTGTCGCCGAGCGCGGCGAGCGTGCCGGCCGCGCCGCCGAATTGCAGCGCGAGGCCTTCACGGGCGATGCGCCGCAGCCGGCAGCGGGCGCGGGCGAGGCTCGAGGCATATTCGGCGGCCTTGAGCCCGAACGGCATCGGCAGCGCGTGCTGGAGCCAGGTCCGTGCGACCATGGCGGTGTCGCGGTGCTTGCGCGCCAGCGTGGCAAAACCCTTGATGGCGCGGCTGAGGTCGGCGTCCAGCGCATCGATTGCAGCGCGGAGCGTCAGCATGGTCGCGGTGTCGATGACGTCCTGGCTGGTCGCGCCCCAATGCACGTAGCGCGCGGCTTCGGCGTCAGCCTTCGCGACCTCAGCGGTCAGCGTCTTGACCAGGGGAATGGCGAGATTCCCGGATCGCGTTGCGGCCTCGGCCAGCGCGCCCATATCGAAGGAATCAGCCTTGCAGGCGGCTCCGATCGGGCCCACCGCGGCCTGCGGAATCACGCCGGTCGCGGCTTCGGCCCGCGCCAGGGCTGCCTCGAAATCGAGCATGTTCTGGAGTGTCGACCGATCGTCGCAGACGGCGCGCATGGCCGCGCTCGACAGCATCGGCGCGAGCAGGGGGGAGAGGGCTGTGCTCATGTTGCGCGCGACCTAATCACCATGCCCCGGCTCTGCCAATCCCAAACCGCCGGTGCAAGCTTTTTGCAGTTGCGAATATGCATTGCACGTGACCGGGTGCCACCCTTTCCTTTGCGGCCTCCGTGCGTTACTTGAGCAATATTACTCTGATGCGATCCGGGAGGTGCCCCCATGGCCATGACAATGAACGGCGAAGTCCAGCTTGCGGCGCCGCGTGAAGCCGTGTGGGAGAAGCTCAACGATCCCGCGGTGCTGAAGGCCTGCATCCCCGGCTGCGAGGAGCTGGAGAAGACCGAGGACGGCGGCTTCCGCGCGACCGCGAAAATGAAGGTCGGGCCGGTGTCGGCGCGCTTCAAGGGCAAGGTCACCTTGAGCGATCTCGACCCGCCGAACGGCTACAAGATCTCCGGCGAAGGCGAGGGCGGGGTCGCCGGATTCGCCAAGGGCGGCGCGGTGGTCAAGCTCGCGGAGAAGGACGGCGGCACGCTGCTCTCCTACGACGTCGAGGCGCAGATCGGCGGCAAGTTGGCGCAGCTCGGACAGCGCCTGATCAACGGCACCGCCAAGAAGCTCGCCGACGAGTTTTTCGCGAACTTCGCCAAGGCGGTACAGGGCTGAGTCCTATCGCCTTTCGGCATGGCCGGTTGCGCCCCGGGCGATGTTGCCCCAGGGGACAATGGCCAATATGATGGGTTGGAATAATTATAAGAACCGCTTCGACGGGACCCGTCGGGGCGCTGATAGAGAGTGCTTATGGCAAAAATCTCCCTCATCGTGAACGGCAATCCTGTTACGGCCAATGTCGACCCCCGCACCCTTCTGGTGCAGTTCCTGCGCGAGAATCTGCGTCTGACCGGCACCCATGTCGGCTGCGACACCTCGCAGTGCGGCGCCTGCGTCGTGCATCTCGACGGCAAAGCCGTGAAGTCCTGCACCACGCTTGCCGTGATGGCCGACGGCCATGAGGTCAAGACGATCGAGGGGCTGGCCGCCGACGGCGCGCCGCTGCATCCGATGCAGGAGGCCTTCCGCGAGCACCACGGCCTGCAGTGCGGCTTCTGCACGCCCGGCATGATCATGACCGCGATCGACATCGTCCATCGCAAGGGCCACGAGCTCGACGACCATACGATCCGCGAGGAGCTGGAAGGCAATCTCTGCCGCTGCACCGGCTACCAGAACATCGTCGCCTCGATCTCCGCCGGCGCCAAGGCGATGGCGAAATCCGATCTCGCCTAAAGCGCGCACGCATCCCGCGATCAGGACATTCAGATGTACGAATTCAAATATCATCGCCCCGGGACCGTGCGGCAGGCCGCCAACCTCCTGGTGAAGAACGAAGACGCCAAGGTCATTGCCGGCGGCCACACGCTGATTCCCGTGATGAAGCAGCGCCTCGCCAGCCCCCCGCATCTGGTCGACCTCTCCCACATCGAGGGGCTCAACACGATCGAGATGAAGGGCCGCTCGCTGGTGATCGGCGCCACCGCCAAGCATGCCGAGGTCGCGACCTCCGCCATCGTCGGTGAGGCGATTCCGGCGCTCGCCGATCTCGCCGGCCAGATCGGAGATCCGGCCGTGCGCCACAAGGGCACGATCGGCGGCTCGCTCGCCAACAACGATCCGACCGCGGACTATCCGGCTGCGGTGCTGGCGCTGGGCGCGACCATCGTCACCAACAAGCGCCGCCTCAAGGCCGAGGAGTATTTCCAGGGCCTGTTCTCGACGGCGCTCGAAGCCGACGAGATCATCACCAAGGTGATGTTCCCGCTGCCGAAGAAGGCGGCCTACATCAAGTTCCGCAACCAGGCCTCGCGCTATGCGCTGGTCGGCGTGTTCGTGGCGCGGCGTCCGTCGGACGTGCGCGTGGCCGTCACGGGTGCGGGCTCGGACGGCGTGTTCCGCGTCGAGGCATTCGAGGAGGCGTTGAAGAAGCGCTTCGCCTCGAAGGCGATCGAAGGCATCGAGGTGCCGGCGGAAGGGCTCAACAGCGACATCCACGGCAGTGCCGAATACCGCGCGCATCTCATCGGCGTGCTGACGCGGCGCGCCCTCGATGCTGCCAACGCCAAGGGGTGAGTGAACCTCACGCCTCGGCCAAACTTGTCCCGGTGAGGGCGTAGCGAGACTGGCTCCTTCATGACTTCAGCGACCAACTCTTCCGGTGCTTTGCCGGCATCGGTCGATGCGATGCTCGAACTTCTGACCTCGCGCGGCTATCTCGCCGATCGGTCGCTGGCGACGGTGACCTATCTGTCGCTGCGTATGGGCCGGCCGCTGTTCCTGGAAGGCGAGGCCGGTGTCGGCAAGACCGAGATCGCGAAGGTGCTGTCGGCGGCGCTGGGGCGGAAGCTGATCCGCCTGCAGTGCTATGAGGGCCTCGACGTCTCCTCCGCCGTCTATGAGTGGAACAGCGCGGCGCAGATGATCGCGATCCGGATGGCGGAAGCCGCCGGCGACACCGACCGCGATCAGCTCTCCAGCGATATCTTCGCCGACCGCTACATGATCAAGCGGCCGCTGCTGCAGGCGCTGGAGCCCGACGTTGCGGGCCCGCCGGTGCTGCTGATCGACGAACTCGACCGCGCTGACGAGGCATTCGAGGCCTACCTCCTCGAGATCCTCAGCGACTTCCAGGTGACCATCCCAGAGTTCGGCACCGTGAAGGCGCCGAGCCCGCCGATCGTGATCATCACCTCCAACCGCACCCGCGAGATCCATGATGCGCTGAAGCGGCGCTGTCTGTATCACTGGGTCGATTATCCCGCCGCCGAGCGCGAGCTTGCGATCGTCAAGACACGCGTGCCCGGCATCTCGGCAAAGCTGTCGCAGCAGGTCGTGCGCTTCGTGCAGGCGCTACGCAACCAGGATTTCTACAAATCGCCGGGTGTCGCCGAGACCATCGACTGGGCCACCGCGCTGTCGGAGCTCGATGCCCGCTCGCTGACCCCGCAAGTGGTCGGCGACACGCTGGGCGCGCTGCTCAAGTACCAGGACGACATCACCCGCATGCAGGGCGACACCCTGCAGAAGGTGCTGAAGGAAGCGACGAGCGAGAATTGATCTCGCGTTACAACTACGCCCGTCATTCCGGGGCGCGCGTAGCGCGAGCCCGGAATCCATAACCACGATCGGGAGTATGGATTCCGGGTTCGCGCCAAGAGGCGCGCCCCGGAATGACGAGTGGATGGATACGAGACCATGGCCATCAACCATCTTGCCCCCGAGCAAACCGAGCAGTTCGCCGACAACATCGTCGGCTTCGCCCGGGCGCTGCGCTCTGCGGGCATGCCGGTCGGGCCGGGCGCGGTGATCGATGCCATGAGCGCGCTGCAGGTGATCGACATCGGCCACCGCGCCGACGTCTTCACCACGCTGGAGGCGATCTTCGTCAAGCGGCACGAGCATGCGCTGATCTTCAAGCAGGCCTTCAACCTGTTCTTCCGCGCCTCGGAAGAATGGAAGCACATGCTGGATTCGGTGCCGCTGCCGGAGCAGGCCAAGAAGAAGCCGCAGGCCGGCGCCCGCCGCGTGCAGGAGGCGATGTCGCAGCCGCGCATGACCGAGACGCCGCAGCACCAGGAGCAGGATCTGCGCCTGTCGGTCTCCGACAAGGAGATCCTGCAGAAGAAAGACTTCGCGCAGATGAGCGCGGCGGAGATCGCCGAGGCGCTGCGCGCGATCGATCGGATGCACCTGCCGCAGGCCGAGCTGCTGACGCGCCGGCACCGGCCCGATCCACAGGGCTTGCGCCTCGACCTGCGCCGGACGCTCCGCGCTTCGCTGCGCACCGGCGGCGACATCGTCGACATCCATCGCCTCGGGCGGATCGAGAAGCCGGCGCCCATCGTCGCGCTGCTCGATATTTCGGGCTCGATGAGCGAGTACACCCGCCTGTTCCTGCATTTCCTCCATGCCATCACCGACGCTCGCAAGCGCGTCTCGGTGTTCCTGTTCGGCACCCGCCTCACCAACGTCACAAGGGCGCTGCGCCAGCGCGATCCGGACGAGGCGTTGGCGAGCTGCTCGGCATCGGTCGAGGACTGGGCCGGCGGCACCAGGATCTCGGCCTCGCTGCACAACTTCAACAAATTGTGGGCGCGGCGGGTGCTGAGCCAGGGCGCCATCGTGCTCCTGATCTCCGACGGGCTGGAGCGGGAGGCCGATTCGAAGCTGGCCTTCGAGATGGACCGGCTGCACCGGTCCTGCCGCCGGCTGATCTGGCTCAACCCGCTGCTGCGGTTCAGCGGCTTCGAGGCCAAGGCCCAGGGCATCAAAATGATGCTTCCCCACGTTGACGAATTCCGCCCCGTGCATAATTTGAGTTCGATCCAGGAGCTGATCACCACGCTCTCCCGGCCGCTGCCGCCGCATCACCGCAGCCTGATCCGCTCCGCAGCCTGAGAGGCAAAACCATGCTCGATCGCGACGAGGATATTCTGAAGGCGGCGGAGGACTGGCAGAAGGCCGGCCGTGGCGTCGCGCTGGCCACCGTTGTCGAGACCTGGGGTTCGGCCCCGCGCCCGGCGGGCTCGAGCCTCGTCATCAACGACGAGGGCACGTTCCTGGGGTCCGTGTCCGGCGGCTGCGTCGAGGGCGCCGTGGTCACCGAGGCCATGGACGTGATCGAGAGCGGCAAGCCCAGGATGCTGGAGTTCGGCGTCGCCGACGAGACCGCCTGGAATGTCGGGCTGTCCTGCGGCGGCACCATCCGCGTCTTCGTCGAGAAGGTCGGCTAGCCGTGAAGCTCGCAATCCTGCACGAACTCAATGCCGAGCGCGCCGCGCGCCGGCCGGCGATCCTGGTGACCGACACCGAGACCGGCGAGCAGCGCCTGGTGAAGGCGGCGGATTTCGCCAAGGATCCGCTGCGGGCCGAGCTGGAGAAACAGCTTCGCATGGGCAAGAGCGCCAATGTCGAGGCCGGCGGCAAGAAGCTCTTCCTGAATGTCTACGCGCCGACCGCAAAGCTCGTCATCATCGGCGCCGTCCATATCAGCCAGGCGCTGGCGCCGCTGGCGCGCTCGCTCGGTTATGACGTGACCGTCGTCGATCCCCGCACGGCCTTTGCGAGCCCCGAGCGCTTCCCCGACATTCCGCTGGTCGCCGAATGGCCCGACACGGCGCTGCCGCCACTCAACGTCGATGCCTACACGGCCTTCGTCGCGGTGACGCACGATCCCAAGATCGACGATCCGGCGCTGCTGCACGCCTTCGAGCGTGGCTGCTTCTATATCGGCGCGCTCGGCTCGCGGAAGACGCATGCCAAGCGCGGCGACCGGCTGCGGGCGCAGGGCGCGAAGGACCGCGACATCGCGCGCATCCACGCGCCGATTGGCCTTGCGATCGGTGCGGTCTCGCCGTCCGAGATCGCGGTGTCGATCATGGCCGAGATCACGGCGGTGCTCCGCCTGCCACCACAAGAAAAAGAAGAAGCGGCATGAAGTTCGGTCCGGCGAGCCCCAAGGATGCAATCGGCGGGGTGACCGTCCACACCCTCCGCCAGGGACCGCTGGTGCTGAAGAAGGGCACGACCATTGGTCCTGCCGAAGTCGAGGCGCTGACGCGCGCCGGCATCAAGGACGTCGTGGTGGTCCGCATGGAGGAAGGCGACGTCTCCGAGGACGTCGCAGCCGCCAGCATTGCGCTGGCCGTCGGCGGCGAGGGCATTCATGTCGAGCGCGCCTTCACCGGCCGCGCCAATCTGTTCGCAGCAAACCCGGGCGTGCTGGTGATCGACCGCGCCGCGGTTGACCGCATCAACAACATCGACGAGGCCATCACCTTTGCGACGCTCACCGCCTACAAGCCGGTGGTCGAGGGCGAGATGGTCGGCACCGTCAAGATCATCCCGTTCGGCGTCGAGGGGAATCTGCGCGATGCCGCGGTGAAGGCCGCCGGCAAGGACGTGCTGAAGGTCGCGCCTTACGTCGTCAAGCGCGTCGGCGTGGTCTCGACGCTGCTGCCGGGGCTGTCGTCGAAGGTCGTCGACAAGACGCTGCGCGTCACCGCCGAGCGGCTCGCACCGGCCGGCGCCGGCATCATCGCCGAGCGGCGGGTGCAGCACGACGAACGCGCGCTGTCCGCCGCGATCAAGGAATTGCTCGCCCTTGGTGCCGAGCTCGTCATCGTCTTCGGCGCCTCCGCGATCGCCGACCGTCGCGACGTGATCCCGGCGGCGGTCACGGGCATCGGCGGTGAGATCGAGCATTTCGGCATGCCGGTCGATCCCGGCAACCTCTTGCTGATCGCGCGGGCCGGCGGCGTTCCGGTGCTGGGCGCGCCGGGCTGCGCCCGCTCGCCGGTCGAGAACGGATTTGACTGGGTGCTGATGCGGCTCCTCGCCGGCATCAAGGTGACGCGCTCCGAGCTGATGGGCATGGGCGTCGGCGGCCTCCTGATGGAGATCGTGACGCGGCCGCAGCCGCGCGCAAAGCCCGAGACCGAAGGCAACAGCCAGGTCGCGGCCATCGTGCTCGCGGCGGGCCGTTCGACCCGCATGGGCGGCCCGAACAAGCTGCTCGCCGAGCTCGACGGCAAGAAGCTGGTGCGGATCGCGACCGAGCAGGCGCTGGCGTCCAAGGCATCCGAGGTCATCGTCGTCACCGGCCATCAGACAGAGCTGGTCGAGCAGGCGCTCGAAGGCCTGAAGGTACGCTTCGTCAAGAACCCGGATTTCGCCGGCGGCATTGCAAGCTCGGTCAAGGCCGGCATCGCGGCCGTGCCCGACACATGCGACGGCGCTGTGGTTTGTCTGGGCGACATGCCGCTGATCGACGCCGGCCTGATCGACCGCCTGATCGACGGCTTTGCGCCGGACCGTGGCAACCTCATCGTCGTGCCCGTCAGCGAAGGGCGCCGCGGCAATCCCGTGCTGTGGTCGCGCCGCTTCTTCAAGGAGCTGATGACGCTCGACGGCGACGTTGGCGCGCGCCATCTGATCGCCAAGCACACGGAAGCAGTCGCCGAAGTGCCTGTCGATGGCGAGAGCGCCTTCCTCGACATCGACACGCCGCAGGCCTTGGAAGCTGCCCGACGCGGATGAAGGTGCCGTAGGGTGGATTAGCCGAAGGCGTAATCCACCATGCCCGCAGCAAGAGAAGGTGGTGGATTACGCCGAGCAGATGCGCCTCGCGCATCTGCAGGGCTAATCCACCCTGTACCTTTCGTCCGATTTCAACTCCTCGTTCACCAAGTGGAAACGACCACGGCTTACAGTCGCCTCACCTGCCTTGGGGGGAGGGGTTTTTCCATGGCTTCGAACGTCGTCGCGCGCCGTTGCGCGATGTTTTTCTTTGCGCTGTCGGTCTGTGTTGCCGGCGCCCGCTATATTACGGAAGCCCACGCCGCCGGCGCCTTTGCGGTCGGCAAGTGCGGGGCCTATGGCCAGGCCTATGACTATGGTGCCGAACACGAGGCAAGGGCCGCGGCCCAGAAGCAGTGCAAGGGAGACTGCACGACTGTGACGATGAAGCGCGCCTGCGCGGCGATGTCGGTCGATCTGTCCAATCCTTGCGGCGCCTACGGCTATGCCGTCAAGCCGAAGATCGCGGCCTCGCTCAATGCCGCCACGCGCGAGTGCTACAAATACGGCGGCAAGGAATGCGTGATCCGCGCCTGGGCCTGCGACGCGAAAGGCTGATTCCTCTTGCCGTCATTCCGGAGCGATGCGTAGCATTGCGTCAGGAATGACATTCGGGGAATTGCATGCAGTTCGACACCAAGATCGCCGTCGTGATCCGCAACGATCTTCAGGCCTGGCAGAAGCTCAACGTCGCGTCCTTTCTCACCAGCGGCGTTGCCGCGGCGTTTCCCGAATGCATCGGCGAGCCCTATGAGGACGCTTCAAGCACACAATATCTCTCGTTGATCGGCCAGCCGATCCTGATCTACGGCGCCGACGGCCCCGCACTGTCGCGCGCGCTCGACCGTGCGCTGACGCGCAACGTGAAGCCGGCGGTTTATACCGAGGACATGTTCACGACCACGCATGACGCCGCCAACCGCGAGGTGGTGAGGGCGGTTGCGCGCGCCGATCTCAACCTCGTCGGCATTGCGATGCGCGCCGAGCGCAAGGTGATCGACAAGATCGTCGACGGATTGAAGTTCCATAGCTGACGCGCGCGCGTCATCGTCGCGTCATGTTGGTTTCCGCGATCGATAGACTTGCATTCCTTGACGCCGATCAAGGGCACGCCGTCCCGCATCGTTAGTCTGCCCTCCATATTGCAATGGAGCAGACCGATGCCGACCATGAAAGCCGCAGTCGTCAAAGAATTCGGCAAGCCCTTGGTGATCGAGGACGTGCCGGTGCCGCAGCCCGGTCCCGGTGAGGTCTTGGTCAAGGTGAAGGCGTGTGGCGTCTGCCACACCGATCTGCACGCAGCCTCCGGCGACTGGCCGGTGAAACCGGTTCCGCCCTTCATCCCCGGCCACGAGGCCGCAGGCATCGTCGCCGCCCTCGGGCCCGGCGTAAAGAACCTGAAGGTCGGCGATGCCGTCGGCGTCGCCTGGCTGCATGATGCCTGCATGGCATGCGAATATTGCGAGACCGGCTGGGAGACGCTGTGCGAGCACCAGCACAACACCGGCTACAGCGTGAACGGCGGCTTTGCCGAATATGTCATCGCCTCGGCGGCCTTCGCGGCAAAACTGCCGGCGACGGTGGATTTCGCCGCCATCGCGCCGATCCTGTGCGCCGGCGTCACCACCTACAAGGGATTGAAGGAGACCGATGCGCGGCCCGGCGAGTGGGTGGTGATCTCAGGTGTCGGCGGGCTCGGCCATGTCGCGGTCCAGTACGCCAAGGCGATGGGGCTCAAGGTCGCGGCCGTTGATATCGCCGAGGACAAGCTCGCGCTCGCACGCGAGACCGGCGCCGATATCGCGGTCAACGCGCTGGAAGCCGACGCCGCTGACAAGGTTATCGCGGCGACCGGGGGCGGGGCCCATGGCGTGCTGGTGACGGCGGTGTCGACCGCGGCGTTCGCGCAGGCGCTGAAGATGGTGCGCCGGAAGGGCACCGTCAGCCTCGTCGGCCTGCCGCCGGGCGAATTCCCGACGCCGATCTTCGACGTCGTGCTCAAGCGCATCACCGTGCGCGGCTCCATCGTCGGCACCAGGCGCGATCTCGACGAGGCTATCGCTTTCGCCACGGACGGCAAGGTGAAGGCCGAAGTCGCCAAGGTCCCGCTCGCGGAGATCAACGACGTCTTCGACCGCATGAAGGCCGGCAAGATCGACGGCCGCATGGTGCTGGACTTTGGCTAGCGCCTCACGCGGGCGGCATGCCTGCGAATTTCGGCAGGTCAGGGTCGAGGCGATCCCAGTCATGCCCGCGCGCGGCGTAAGTCACCACTTGCGGCTTGTAGCGGGCGGGCTCGTCGAGGCTGGCGGCGCGGATGGTGAAGATGTCGGGCATGGCGGCGAAGGTCAGGTAGACAGGCAAGCCGCACTGTGCGCAGAAGCCGCGCGTCTTCACATTGCCGCTGTCGCCGACCATGTCCCAGTGCTTGGCCTCGCCCGTCACCGTGACACCGTCGCGCGCGAAAGTCATGTAGGAGCCGTGGCCGCTGCCGCTTTCGCGCTGGCAGTCCCGGCACTGGCAATGATTGCTGAACACCGGCTCACTGGCGATCGAATAGCGGACCGCGCCGCAGGCGCAGCCGCCGGTAAAGGGCTTTGTCATCGCGATATCTCCTCACTTCTCGCCGCTGATCTCGTCGAGCTGACGGACGACTTTCTTCCAGCCGCCGCTCATGACTGTGTAGGCGGACTCGTTCCTCGGCATGACGAAGCCTGCATGCTCGAGGCGAAGCCGCGTGCCGGCTTCGACCGGGGTGAGGGACCATTTCACGACGGTGTCGAGCGGCGCGCCGTAGCCGGTGTTGCGCTCGTCGCCGCCTTTCCAGGCGTAGACGAGACGCCGGTTCGGCACGACTTCGAGAACCCGGCAATGGATAACACCGTCCCAATTGCCGCCCGGCGTGGTCTGGAACGTGAAGGCCGTGCCCTCGACGGCCTCGAAACCGGTCGGCTGCATCAGCCAGCGTGCGATCAGCTGCGCGCTGGTCAGCGTCTTCCAGATCGCCTCTGGCGTGTGAGGGAAGACCTCGTCGATGACGATGTCCTTTGTGTCGGCTTTCAACGCGGCTGCACTCACGGGTCGATCTCCTTCAAGAGGTCACGCAGGTTCTGGAAGCGCTCGCGCCAGAACACGCCGTAATGGTCCATCCAGGTGACCAGCGGTTCGAGACCTTGCGGCGCGGCGCGGTAGTAGACGTTGCGGCCCTCGGCGCGCTCGGCGACGAGGCCGGCCTGCTTGAGGGATTTCAGGTGCTGCGAGATCGCGCCCTGGGTGACGCCGCTGCCGCGGGTCAGCTCGGCGACGCTGATCTCCTTGCTTTCGAACACACGCTCGAACACGGCGCGGCGGGTCGGATCGGCGAGGGCGCGCATCACGGTGGTGACGGGATTTGGAGCGGCTTCGATCATGGAAATTAAATTAGTGTACGCTAATTCATTAGTCAATACTAATTCGATGGCGGATTGGGTCCGCGCCGCCGTCTTGACAATGACTGACTAGTCAGTCATAAATTAAGCATGACAAAGAAGCCGACCAAAGTCGCCACGCCGTCCGCGGCCCTCGCCAATGCGACGGCGCCTGCGCCCGCGAGCAGCGAAGAGGCGCCGACGTCGAACCGTGCCGCGCGCGCGGCGGAGCGACGCGCGGCGATCGTGGAGGCCGCGATGGAAGAGTTCATCGCGCGCGGCTTTGCCGCGACTCGGCTCGACGACATTGCCAGGCGCGCCGGCGTCGCGAAGGGGACGATCTACCTGCACTTCAAGGACAAGGAATCGATGTTCGAGGAGCTGGTGCGCACGGTGATCGTGCCAGTGGTGGCGAAGCTGAATGCGCTGCCGCCGCCGACCGGCTCGGTGCGCGACCTCATCGAGGCCTTCGCCGGCAACTTCCTGAAAGAGGTCATCGGCACCAGGCGCGGCGATCTCGTCCGTCTGATCGTGGCGGAAGGGCCGCGTTTTCCCTCCGTCGCCGATTTCTATTACCGCGAGGTCGTTTCGCGCGGGATCGCCGGGATGCGCGCGCTGATCGAGCTCGGCATCGCCCGCGGCGAGATCCGCGAGAAAGACCTCGCGCGCTATCCGCAGATCCTGGTCGCGCCTGCGATGATCGCGGTGATTTGGCAAAGCCTGTTTGCGCGGCACGCGCCTCTCGATGCGCAGGACATGCTGCGCGTCCATCTCGATTTGATTTTTGGTGAACGGAGGACGACATGAGGTCGTCACGGGTTATTTCTGTGATTGCATTGGCCGTCGTGCTCGCAACCGGCCTTGCCGGCTGTAAGGAAAAGCGCGAGCCGGGTTTTCAGGGCTGGGTCGAGGCCGACATGATCTATGTCAGTCCTGATGAAGCAGGGCGGGTCACGAAGCTCAACGTGCGCGAGGGCGACGAGGTCAAGGTCGGCGATCTGCTCTATTCCGTCGACGACGATCTCCAACTTGCCGATCTCAACCAGAACAAGGCAACGCTGGCGAATGCGCAGCAGACCTATGACCGCGCGGCTTCGCTGACCAAGACCGGGTCGGGCACGCAGGCAAATCTTGACTCCGCCGTGTCGGCATTGCGCGTCGCGGAAGCGCGGGTGGCGACGTCGGAGACACGGATGGCGCGGCGCAAGGGCTTTGCGCCCGTCGCCGGCACCATCCAGCAGATCTATTTCCGCGAGGGCGAGATGGTGGCGGCGCAGCGGCCGGTGCTGTCGATCATGCCGCCCGGCAACATGAAGCTGCGCTTCTTCGTCCCGGAGGCCGAGCTGCCGAAGCTTGCGATCGGCGACACCGTGCGGGTCGCCTGCGACAATTGCGCCGCCGATCTGACTGCAAAGATCTATTTCATCGCGACCTCGGCCGAGTACACCCCGCCCGTGATCTACAGCCTCGAAGAGCGCAACAAGCTCGTCTATCTCATCCAGGCGCGGCCCTCACGCCCTGACGCGCTGCGGGTGGGGCAGCCGATCGACGTTTATCTCAATCCGAAAACGCCGGTGGCGGACAAGCGATGAGCGGCGGCAACGGCATCGCGATCGACGTCAAGGGCCTGACGAAGTCGTTCGGCGGCCGCGAGGTCGTGCACGATCTGTCGATGCAGGTGAAGCGCGGCTCGATCTACGGCTTCCTCGGACCGAACGGCTCGGGCAAGACCACCACCATCCGCATCCTCTGCGGCCTGCTGACGCCCGACAGCGGCGAGGGCACTTGTCTCGGGTACGACATCCGGCGCGATGCCGACAAGATCAAGCGCCAGGTCGGCTACATGACCCAGCGCTTCAGCCTGTATCAGGATCTTTCGGTCCGCGAGAACCTGGAATTCGTGGCGCGGCTCTATGGCCTCACCGATGCGCGCGGCGTGGCGCGCGACATGATCAAGCGCCTCGGGCTCTCCGGCCGCGAAGAGCAGCTCGCGGGCGAGCTCTCGGGCGGCTGGAAGCAGCGCCTTGCATTGGGCGCCTGCACACTGCCGAGTCCAAAACTGCTGCTGCTCGACGAGCCGACCGCCGGCGTCGATCCCAAGGCGCGGCGCGATTTCTGGAACGAGATCCACGCTCTCGCCGCCGAGGGCCTCACCGTGCTGGTTTCGACCCATTACATGGACGAAGCCGAGCGCTGCCACGAGATCGCTTACATCGCCTACGGCCATTTGCTGACGCATGGCACGGTGGAGGAGGTGATCGCGGGATCTGCGCTGTCGACCTACACAGTGACAGGCGACGATCTGAACGAGCTCACGGCGGCGCTCACCGGCAAGCCCGGCGTGGACATGGTGGCGCCGTTCGGCACCTCGCTGCACGTGTCCGGGCGCGACGTGGCCGCGCTCGAAGCCAGCATTGCGCCGTGGCGCGACAAGGCCAGCTTGCACTGGCACAAATCGTCACCGTCGCTGGAAGACGTGTTCATCGAGCTGATGAGCCGGTCCAAGGACAATTTCCAATGAGCGCCGTCGATCGACCAGCTCCGACGCACGAGATCCGCGAACGCTTCGGCTTCTTGAAGCGCTCCTATGCGATGCTGATCAAGGAGTTCATCCAGCTCAAGCGCGACCGCGTCTCGTTCGCGATGATCGTGATGCTGCCGGTGATGCAGCTCCTGCTGTTCGGCTACGCCATCAACACCACGCCGCACAATCTGCCGAGCGCGGTGCTGCTCCAGGAAGACAGCGATCTCGCCCGCTCGGTGCTGAAGGCGCTGGAGAACACCAAATATTTCCGCTTCCTGTACGAGGTGCACGACGTCGACGATTTCGACAATCTGTTGAAGTCAGGCAAGGTACTGTTCGGCGTCGAGATCCCGCGCGGCTTCGAGCGGGCGGTGCGGCGCGGTGACAAGCCGGCGCTGCTGGTCGCGGCTGACGCCACCGATCCGGTCGCGGCAAGCGCGGCGCTCGGCTCGCTCGGCATGGTCGTGCAGACCGCGCTCAAGCATGATCTCTATATCGGCGATCCCCCGGAGCTGCCGTTCGAGATCCGCGCCCATGCCCGCTACAATCCGGCCGCGAACTCCAGCCTCAACATCGTGCCGGGCCTCGTCGGTACCATCCTCACCATGACCATGCTGATCTTCACCGCGCTCTCGGTGACGCGCGAGGTCGAGCGCGGCACCATGGAGGCCCTGCTGTCGATGCCGATCAAGCCGGTCGAGGTGATGTTCGGCAAGATCATTCCCTACGTGCTGGTCGGCTTCGTCCAGGCCTTCCTGATCATCGGCATCGGTGTGTTCCTGTTCGGCGTGCCCGTGCTCGGAAACCTCTTCCTGCTGGCGCTGCTCTCGACGCTGTTCATCACCACCAATCTGTCGATCGGCTACACGATCTCGACTTTGGTGCAGAACCAGCTCCAGGCCATGCAGATGTCGATGATGTTCTTCCTGCCGAGCATCCTGCTGTCCGGCTTCATGTTCCCGTTCGCGGGCATGCCGGCCTGGGCGCAATATGTCGGCGAGGGCCTGCCGCTGACGCATTATCTGCGGATCGTCCGCGCCATCATGCTGAAGGGCGCGACCATGCAGAATCTGCGCTTCGACGCGCTGGCGCTGGCGATCCTGATGCTGGTCGCCATGACCATCGCCGTGACGCGCTTCCGCCGCACGCTGGATTGAGGCACAATGCTCCGGAATCGAGGGGCGGAATGGTCAGGTTTGCAAGCAGGAAGACGCGGCAGCATGCCGCGCTTTCGGAGGATTTCGAACGCGAACTGACGCGGGAGGTGCTGCGTACCGAGCTGCTGCGGGTGCGCGCCCTGATCATGACCGGCTGCGTCATGATGCTGTTCCTCACCGCGATCTACCTGGTCGACCCTGTCGTCGTGGGCCGGGTCTGGCGCGGCACCGAGGGCCTCGCCGAGGTCTATGGCCTGCTGGTCGGCTTCATCCTGTTCGAGGTCTGGGTCCACACCCAGATCAGGAAGAACCTCAAGCTCGATCGCGACCTGCCGGTCGTCAGGCGCTATATCGGCGCGCTGATCGAGACGTCGGTACCGACCGTGATCCTGATCCTGCAGATCCGGACCATGGGCGCGAGCCAGGCGCTCGGCTTCGCGGTGCCGCTGATGTACTTCATCTTCGTCATCCTCTCGACGCTGCGGCTCGATTTCTGGCTGTCGACCTTCACCGGCTTTGTCGCCGCCGCCGAGCTGTTCGCGGTGGCGCTGATTTTCGATTCCTCCAGCCTTGGCGAACCTCAGACCTATTTCCACGCGGTACGCAGCGTCATCATCCTAGTCTGCGGCGTGCTCGCAGGCTCGGTCGGCGCGCAACTCCGCCGGCAATTTGCCGCGAGCATCGCGGCCGCCACCGCGCGCGACCGGGTGACCAATTTGTTCGGCCAGCACGTCTCACCGCAAGTGGTGGAGCGGTTGATGGCGGCGGGCACCAGCGCGGGCGGCGATGTCCGCCGCGTCGCCGTGATGTTCGTCGATTTCCGCGGCTTTACCGCGGGCGCGCAGACGCGCACGCCGCAGGAGGTCGTGGACCGGCTCGACGGCGCCTTTGCCGTGCTGGTCGACATCCTCGACCGCCAGGGCGGCATCGTGAACAAGTTTCTCGGCGACGGCTTCCTCGCGCTGTTCGGCGCGCCGCTGGAGGCCTCCGATGCCGCGCACCGCGCGGTCGCCGCGGGCCGCGAGATGCTGGCCGCGATGGACCGCATCAACGCGCAGACGAGCTGGCCGCTCAGGATCGGCATCGGTATCCATTTCGGCGAGGTCGTTGCCGGCAATATCGGCTCGCCCCGGCGCAAGGAGTACACGGTCATCGGCGACACCGTGAATTTCGCCTCGCGCCTGGAGGCGCTCAACAAGGAGTTCGGCTCGCAGCTCCTGATCTCCGCCTCGGTGCGCGAGGCGCTGGGCGACGACGGCCGCGATGCCGTCGCGCTCGGCGAGGTCGAGGTGCGCGGCTACGAGCAGAAGGTGCCGGTGTTTCAGCTCGGGTAGGGGGCTTTCCGTCAAAGCTCGCGTTTCGTTGAAGGCGCGTGATGAAATATCGCGCGTCGGTTTCCGCTCCTGCACTCCGGAAGCCGAACTATCGGCTTTCCGTTTGTCATGCGGAGAACACCAATGACCCGATTGAGCCTTGTCTCGGCCGCCTTGATTGCCGCCGCCCTCTATCAAACCCAGGCCGCAGCCGCACGCGATGCCGCGCCGCGTCGCACCGCGACCCATGCGGCCGCCGATTGCGTCAGGGCTCCCGCGGAGGGTGCGTTTGCGTCTGCGCCCTACAAGGAGCCGCCTTGCCTGCCCAAGTCCACGACCAACTGACGGCGAAGTCGCGAAGCCGGGCTGGCGATGCTGCGCCAACCCGGCCCCGCGTGCGTGACAGCAACCTTGATCACGGTATCGCGGTAGTGCTTGACTCCCATCTCATATAGTCATCTATATGACTATATGAATGCAGCTTCGCACGACGACCGCCTGCCTCGCTACCAGCGCCTGCGCGACGACCTCGCCGCGCGGATCAACCGCAATGAATGGCGGCCGGGCGAGCCGATCCCGTCGGAGGCCGAGCTTGGCGCGCACTACGGCGTCGCCATCGGCACCGTGCGCAAGGCGATCGACCAGCTCGTCAGCGACAACGTGCTGGAGCGCCAGCAGGGCCGCGGCACCTTCGTGCGCCGCGCGCGCTTCAACTCCTCGCTGTTCCGCTTCTTCCGCTTCCAGTCCGAGAGCGGCGAGCGGCGGGTGCCGAAGAGCCGCATAATTCGCCGCAGAAGCGTGCCCGCGACATCAGCCGTCGCATCCGCACTGCGGATCCCGGTCGGCGAGCCCGTGATCAGCCTGTCGCGCCTGCGCCTGATCGACGATGTCCCGTTGCTTGCCGAGGAGATCTGGCTGCAGCAATCGCGCTTCGCGCCAATCCTCGAGATCGACACCGCCGAGTTCGGCGACTTGCTGTATCCGCTCTACGAGGAGCGCTGCGGCGAGGTCGTGGTCTCCGCCGAGGAAATTTTGACGGTCGAGACCGCCAACGAGATGCAGGCGCGCCTGCTCAGGCTCGAAACCCACGCACCGCTGATCGTGATCGAGCGTCTCGCGCTCGACCTCGAGCGGCGGCCGATCGAATGGCGCCGCTCGCGCGGGCCGGCGGACCGCTTCCGCTACCACGCCGAGATCAGGTGAGCGCGGACTTCAACGACACCAAGCAACAATCAGTACAGGGGTAGGAAACATGTCGAACTGGTACAGCGAGAGCTCGCCGCTGGAGCGGCGCACGTTCTGGGCAAGCTTTGGCGGCTGGGCGCTGGATGCGCTCGACGTGCAGATGTTCGGCCTCGCCATCCCTGCGCTGATCGCGGCGTTCGGCATCAGCAAGGCCGATGCCGGCCTGCTCGGCTCGATCACGTTGTTCTTCGGCGCCTTCGGCGGCTGGCTCGGCGGAGCACTCGGCGATCGCTTCGGCCGCGTCAAGGCGCTGCAGATCACCGTCGCCACCTTTGCGCTCGCGACCTTCGCCTGCGCGTTTGCGATGACCTACACCCAGCTCCTGATCCTCAAGGCGATCCAGGGCCTCGGCTTCGGTGCCGAATGGGCCTGTGGCGCGGTGCTGATGGCCGAGATCATCCGCCCCGAGCATCGCGGCAAGGCGCTCGGCTCAGTGCAGAGCGCCTGGGCGGTCGGATGGGGCGCCGCCGTGCTGCTCTCGGCGCTGGTGTTCACCTATGCGCCTGCCGACATCGCCTGGCGGCTGCTGTTCGCGCTCGGGCTGTTGCCTGCGCTCCTCATCATCTTCATCCGCCGTGGCTTGAAAGAGCCGCCGCGGGCCGTTGCCGCCGAGAAGACGCCGTTCCTCGCGACGCTCTCCGGCATTTTCCATCGCGACGTGCTGCGCTCAACCCTGATCGGCGGCCTGTTCGGCATCGGCGCCCATGGCGGATACGCCGCGCTCACGACCTTCCTGCCGACATATCTGCGCGAGGTGCGACACCTCTCGGTGCTGGGCTCAAGCGGCTATCTCGCCGTGATCATCGTGGCCTTCTTCTGCGGCTGCGTCGCGAGCGGCATCATCAGCGACCGGATCGGTCGCCGTGCCAACGTCGCGTTCTTCGCCAGCGCCTGCATCATCACCGTGCTGATCTACATCTTCGCGCCGCTGACCAATGGCGAGATGCTGGTGCTCGGCTTTCCGCTCGGCTTCTTCTCGGCCGGCATTCCCGCCAGCATGGCGGCGCTGTTCAGCGAGCTCTATCCCGCCGGCGTGCGCGGCACCGGTGTCGGCTTCTGCTACAATTTCGGCCGCATCGTCTCCGCCGCGTTTCCCTTCCTGGTCGGCTATCTCAGCGATCACATTGGCCTTGGCCCGGCAATCGGTATCGATGCGGCCTTTGCTTATTCGCTGGTGCTGATCGCGGTGCTGATGCTGCCGGAAACCCGCGGTAAGGTCTTTGAACAGACCGCCGCGACGCGCGCCTGACGTGGGGATGGGGAGCAGCCATGACATTCGCCCAGCGCGGCCTCACGCGCCGCCAGTTCGGTGCGGGCCTCGTGTCGCTCGCCACACTGGCCGCAACCACAGCCAGGAGTGAGCCGGCCTTGCCTGTTATCGACACCCACGCCCATGTCTTCCATCGCGGCCTCAAGCTCGCACCGGGCCGGCGCTACGCGCCGGATTACGACGCGCCGCTGGCGCTCTATCTGGAGCAGCTCGACCGCAACGGCATGACCAACGGCGTGCTGGTGCAGCCGAGCTTTCTCGGCAGCGACAATTCCTATCTGGTCGAATGCCTGAAGCAGACGAGTGGGCGTCTGCGCGGCATTGCCGTCGTCGGTCCCTCTGTCTCCGCGGACGAGCTGCGCGCGCTCGACCGTGCCGGCGTGGTCGGCCTTCGCCTCAATCTCGTCGGCCAGCCCTTGCCCGATCTTGCTGCCGTCGAATGGAAGGGCCTGCTCGGAAACGTGAAGGCCATGGGCTGGCAGGTCGAGATCCAGCGCAATGCCTCCGATCTTGCTGTGCTCGCGCCGCAACTGCTCGATCACGGCGTCACAGTCGTGCTCGATCATTACACGCTGCCCGATCCAAGGCTCGGCATCGCCGATCCCGGCTTTCAGTCGGTGCTGAAGTTGGGGACGACGAAGAACGTCTGGGTCAAGATCTCGGCGCCGTATCGTAATGGCCCGGCCGGCGAAGATTTTGCCAAGGCGGCCTATCCGCTGTTGCGAGAGGCCTATGGCGTGGATCACCTGTTGTGGGGCAGCGACTGGCCGCACACCCAGTTCGAGGCCTCGCAGAGCTACGACAAGAACCGGCAATTCCTCGACACGCTGATCGCCGACGCGCGCGAGCGTGCACAGGTGTTGGCGTCGCCACGATCGCTCTTCCGCTTCTGAAACGTCGTCTGCGATTGCTCCGATTGCTCCGAATTTTGGGGCATGACGGACGATGTCGCCGGCTTGTAGAGTGCCGGCGATGCAGCCGAGTGCGGCTGCGATTTGCGTGAAGAGGAAATGAGCGATGCAGCGCCGCTACATCACTGTCGACGTGTTCACCGATCGCCCGTTCGGCGGCAACCAACTCGCCGTGGTGCTCGATGCCGGCGGCTTGTCGACGGCGCAGATGCAGGCGATCGCGACCGAATTCAATTATTCCGAGACGACCTTCGTGCTGCCGCCGCGCGACAAGGCCCATGACGCGGAGGTGCGCATCTTCACGCCGGTGCTGGAGATCGCCTTTGCCGGCCATCCCAATGTCGGCACCGCTTTCGTGCTGGCCTCGATGGCGAAGGAGCCGAAGCCGCGCCTGCTGTTCGAGGAAAAGGCCGGGCTCGTGCCGGTCGAGATCGTGCGCGAGGAGGGTCGGGTGATCAGGACCGAGCTCACCGCGCCGCAGCCGCTGGCGCGGCATGCGCCACTGTCGGCGGCTGAAGCCGCGAGCTGCATCTCGCTCAGCGCCGAGGATATCAAGACCGACAACCACGCACCGCATGTCGTCACCGTCGGAAATGCGTTCCTGGTGATGGAGCTGCATTCGCGCGAGGCGCTGAAGCGGGCCCGGCCCGACGCTGCGGCCTACGGCAAGATATTGCCGCGCGACGGCGCCCGCTCGGTGTGGTTCTATACCCGCGACGTACCCGCATCGGAGGCGCCGTGCGAGCGGCAGGCGCGCATGTTCATGCGCGGCGCCAGCGGTCTCACCGAGGATCCCGCGACCGGCAGCGCCACCGTCGCCGCCGCAGCGCTGTTCGCCGATCTCGATCCCATGCGTGATGGCGAGCTGAAGCTCACGGTCGGCCAGGGCTATGACATGGGCCGGCCCAGCATCCTCGCAACGCGCGTGCGCAAGCAGGACGGCAAGGTCGTCTCCGCCCATGTCGGCGGCAGCTGCGTGCAGATGATGGAGGGGACGTTCCACTTGGCAGGGGAGGGATAGGCTCTACTTGGCGCGGAGGGAATTTCTGTTTGAGAGGTTGGTGTCCGTCTCGTCCTCTCCGCCGTGTACCGACCGGCAGTCGCTCGCAACTGAGGATCTTTCCGGACCGCGTCCTGCCAAACTCTTGGTGTGAATTATGAAGACTCGATCATTAGCTTGTACGTCTCGGACAGCCGTTCAACGCTAGGGAATATCTTTCGCGCGGTCTGGACAGGGCCTTCACCGAAGTCCATCCAATAAATGGGATGTTTATCTCTATCTTTGCCAATAGGTTGCATGCCAAATGCTTGACATAATTTTTCACCAGGTTTCGTCCATCCGACAGAAACGATCTCGGTCACACGAATTTTTTGGCTAGCCGCATAAAAGAACAATTTGGCAAGGAAGCCGCCCGCAAGGCGCTCTACAGGCTCCTGAAGCAGTCCTTGATTTGCTCGCCGTACTAAGGGGGCGATCGCAATCGACATCAAATAGAGCTTGACTGTCTGGTTGTTCAAAAAAGGAAGAATATCGTCGCTCGTTATGTCGGAGTCTTTGATCTCTCCCTTTTTGACTTTCTCGAAGCATTCATCCGTGAGTGGCATCGCGTTTACGTAACCACAGACCTTGTCGGAATCTCGGTCGAAGAGAAATGTATAGATGTCAGGATTGATCTCGATCCAAGTCGTGGATAAGCCGCGAGGAATTTGCGACGCCTCATAGCCCGGAAGTCCCGCAAAGCAAGTATCATCAATCTTTGCAGTCGCATTGAGAGTGTCGACAAAGCGATCGAGGTCGCCGTGCATATTTCTGCCGTGACGAATCTGAAGCGGAGATGGTTGTCTCTTCAGCACAGGTATCCATTGGCTCTCAATGTGCGCCCTTTTGAAATAATCACTATGGCCGAAATATTCGAAGCGTTCTTGTGAAACGACTGGGCTTAGGGTTTGAAAGCCGTTCGATCCGCTTGCGCCGGTGTTTTTGATGAAGTGACCGACGATGGCTGTCCACCTATCCTGGGCGCCGTATTCGTTTCGAACATAGTTGACCTGATCGCGATGAAATAAGGTCGACCAGTCAAAATCAACGGGCAGAATCGAGCCGCAAAGTATAACTTTGTCAAACTGAATATCGGGATGCTTCTGCATGGCGTATCCGACGATGTATGTGCCGAAGCTATGTAGAATGATGGATGGGCGAGCCCGGTAATCTGAGAGATCGATACCTAGGTTTTGCTCTCGCGCAATTTCGCCGTAGAAATCATAAAATTCATCGATCCTATTTTTGCGAGACGAAGTCGTGGAGAAGCGAAATATGGAAAACCATCCAAAGTCGTGAGCACGATGTTTGATCGTGTGAACGCCGAGCGTGTCCGCTAGCGACTTTTGCCAGCGTCCAGCGGTTCTAATTCCGTGGACCGAGATGACTATCGGAGGTGTATAGGACTCTGAAAGGGCCCTTCGGTGAGGGTCGGTCATTGCCGTCTCAATGGGATAACGGTATCAGATGCTCTAAATCAACTTAAGATAGCGCATTTCATTTTGTTTGGAAAGTCGCCCATTGGCTTGGGGCAGACCTAGGGGGGGTGCCGCCCCGCTAAATTCTTCACCGCCACCCCATCGCGCTCCTCGATGATCTCCGCGATCATCTGGCGGTGGCAGTGGGTGTGGTCGCGCTCGTAGCAGAGCAGGCAGACCGGGCCGGCCTTCTTCACCAGCGCCGAAAGCTCGTCCATCTGTTCTCTGGCCTCCAGCGTCTTGAGGTGCTTCGAGAAAATCCTCTCCAGCTCATCATACTGGCCGCTGCGCGCGGCGAGGCGGCCTTCCTTCGGCGTACCCAGTGCGGCGAGATGGACATAGGCGATACCCCGCTCATCGAGCCCGGCGGCGAGCTGATTCTTGGAAAAGCCCGGCCGCCGCGATGACGTCACCGCGCGCACGTCGACCACGAGCTTGACGCCGGCCTGCTCCAACTCGTCCAGCACCGCCTTGGGCGGCGTCTGCTCATAGCCGATGGTGAAGAGCTTTTTCGCCTTTGCCATGCACCATCCTCAGCTCACCCGCGCGATCAGTTCCATCGCGCCGTGCGGCGCGCGTACCTTGCCCTCGTGGATGACGTAGGCAAACACGTCGCGCGGCTCTTTCTTCGGCTTCGCCTTGTCGACCTTCGGCAAATCGTCGGGTTCACCGCCCTCGGCCCAGGCCTGCAGGCGCCCGGCCCAGGCATCGAGCTGTTTGGGCGGATAGCAGGTCTTGATCTCGTCATTGCCCTTCTGCAGCCGGGCATAGACGAAGTCGCTCGCGACATCGGCGATCGCCGGATATTTGCCGTGCTCGGCGAACACGACGGGCGTCTCGAACTGGCGGATCAGCGCGACGAAGTCTGGCGTGCAAAAGCTGTCGTGGCGGACCTCGACGACATGGCGCAGCGCGCGTCCGTCGAGTTTGCGCGGCAGCAGCTCGAGGAAGGCTCCGAAATCGGCGCCGTCGAATTTCTTGGTCGGTGCGAACTGCCACAGTACCGGCCCGAGGCGGTCGCCGAGTTCCAGCACGCCGGAATCATAGAACCGCTTGATGGAATCGCCGGCCTCGCCGAGCACGCGGCGGTTGGTGGCGAAGCGCGGTCCCTTTACCGAGAAGACGAAACCATCGGGCACTTCGCTGGCCCATTTGCGAAAGCTCTCCGGCTTCTGCGAGCCGTAATAGGTGCCGTTGATCTCGATCGAGGTCAGCTTCGAGGCGGCATAGGACAGCTCCTTCGCCTGCGTCAGCTTCTCTGGATAGAACACGCCGCGCCAGGGCTCGAAGGTCCAGCCGCCGATGCCGATGAAGATGTTGCCGGATTTTTTGGACGCGGTTTTTGCTTTGGCCACGGGAGGATCTCGCATCGACGGGGGAGGGACCTCATCCTAATCAAACCAGATGTGATTGGCCAGTTAGCCGGTCCCGTCTAAGCTTTGCGACGAGAGCCGCAAAGAAGGAGAACAAGATGCGGATGCTGATGCTGGGAGCCGCGCTCGTCATGATGACATCTGCTGCCATGACCTATCCTGTGATGGCGGATGACGACGATGCGAAGGGAGCACAGAAGCTCGCTCAGCAGGGCCGCGACGACTACTGGCATTGCCTCGCGCGGGAATATTCGCGCGACAGCAATCAGGGCATGACGGAGCAGGATTTCGGCCGCTCGGTCGCCGGCGCCTGTCCGTCGGAGCGGCAATATTACCGGGTGGCGCTGCTGGACTATCTCACCACGCAGTATCCGAACATCGACGCCGGCGCCCATCTCGCGACCGCGAACAGGGCGGTCGAGTCGGCGCAGAAGGACATCGTGACGGCCTTCGTCAAGCACCGGCCGCCGCAGAAGTAGCGCATTCGCCCATGCCGTCCGGGAGCCCTTCCGGCCCCGTGTTCATCCGTGGTATCAGTGGCCGCGTCGGGAACAGGGATGGGCTTTCATGTCGTCTGAGTCGGTAGGTGGCATTCTGGGCGCGATCGTCGCGGCGGTCGTGCTGGCGGCTGCCGTCGTCCTCGGGCCGATCGGCCAGTACGGCAAGCCGCCCAAGCCGGTAAAGGTCGAGCCGGCCCCGGCCGCAGCACCCGTGGCCCCCGCCGCGCCCGTGCCCCGCGGCCCGGTGATCAAGGAAGTCCCGAACTAGCGAGCGGGGCCAAAAAGGCCGCCCGGGCCCCTTGCAAAGCGGTTTTGCGATCCCCATCTAGCTTGTAACGGCGACGTTGAGCGAAAACTCCGGCGCTGGGACGACCTTGGAATAGCTTGGGCCTGCGCCGGATGTACGCGCGGTCCGCCGTTCCGGGGTCGTTGGCATTTTAGGGCCTTTTTTGGGCCGTTCCCCACAGAAACCCCGGCTTCGTAGCTCAAGAACTTGGCAGCGCAGGACGCGGCGGATATACGCTGCCGTCATGAATGAAGCGATCCGACCGGCCGCCGACAGCCAGACCCAAGAGGGGCCGGAACTGTCGGTCATCGTCCCGACCTTCAACGAGCGCGACAACGTCACGGTGCTGTACCGGCGGCTGGAGGCGACACTCGCCAACGTCGCCTGGGAGGTCGTGTTCGTCGACGACAATTCGCCCGACGGTACCTGGGACGTCGTGCGCGCGCTGGCGCAGCAGGACAGCCGCGTGCGCTGTGTCCGTCGCATCGGCCGCCGTGGCCTGTCGGGCGCCTGCATCGAGGGCATCCTGGCCTCGAGCGCGCCCTTTGTGGCCGTGATCGATGCCGACCTTCAGCACGATGAGACGCAGCTTCCGAAGATGCTGTTGCTGCTCGCCAGCGACCAGGCCGATCTGGTGGTCGGCAGCCGCTACATCGAGGGCTACAAGAGCGAAGGCTTCAACAAGCAGCGCGCCGGCGCCAGTGCGCTGGCGACCGAGGTCGCCAAGAAGATGCTGCGGGTCGAGATCGCCGATCCCATGAGCGGCTTCTTCATGGTGCGCCGCGACCGTTTCGAGGACCTTGCGCCCAAACTGTCGGTGCACGGCTTCAAGATCCTGCTCGACCTCGTCGCGACCGCGCATGGCTCATTGCGCGCGGTCGAGATTCCCTACACATTCGGCGCCCGCCAACACGGCGAAAGCAAGCTCGATTCCATGGTCGCACTTGATTTCCTCGGTCTGGTCCTGGCCAAGCTCAGCAACGACATCGTCTCGCTGCGCTTCATCCTGTTCGCGATGGTCGGCGGCATCGGCCTCGTGGTGCATCTCACCACGCTGTTCATCGGGCTGCAGCTGTTCAAGGTGCCGTTCGCGGAAGCGCAGGCCGCCGGCGCCATCGTCGCCATGACCAGCAATTTCATCCTCAACAACTTCCTCACTTACCGCGACCAGCGGCTGAAGGGTTTTGCGCTGCTGCGCGGCTTGATCGCGTTCTACATCGTCTGCAGCGTCGGTCTGCTCGCCAATGTCGGCGTCGCCTTCTCGGTCTACGACCAGGAACCGATTTGGTGGCTGGCGGGCATGGCCGGTGCGCTGATGGGCGTGGTGTGGAACTACGCGATGTCCGGACTGTTCGTCTGGCGCAAGAAATAGCTCGAGATGGGCGGGGCTGACGCGCGGATCGTCCGCAACACCGCGCTGGTGATTGTTGCGCTGGTCGTGTTGCGGCTGGTCGCGGCCGCGTTCACGCCGATCACCTTCGACGAAGCCTATTACTGGATGTGGTCGAAGAACCTCGCGGGTGGCTATTACGACCACCCGCCGATGGTCGCCTACGTCATCCGCGCCGGCACCATGATCGCCGGCGACACCGAGCTCGGCGTCCGCCTCGTCTCGATCCTGCTTGCACTGCCGATGAGCTATGCGATCTATCGCTCCGCGGCGATCCTGTTCGGCGGGGCGCGCGTCGCCGCGACCAGCGCGATCCTGCTCAACGTCACCATGATGGCCTCCGTCGGCACGCTGATCGTGACGCCGGATGCGCCGTTGCTGGTGGCGTCCAGCTTCGTGATGTTCTTCCTGGCCAAGGTGCTGGAGACCGGCCGCGGCGTGTGGTGGCTGGCGGTCGGCGCCGCCGTTGGCGCTGCGCTGCTGTCAAAGTACACCGCGATGTTCTTTGGCGCCGCGATCCTGATCTGGCTCGTGTTCGTGCCGAAACTGCGACGCTGGTTTCTCTCGCCCTGGCCCTATCTCGGCGGCCTCCTGGCGCTGGCATTGTTCTCGCCGGTGATCCTCTGGAATGCGGATCATCAATGGGTCTCGTTCGTCAAGCAGCTCGGCCGCGCAAAAATCGAGGACTTCCGGCCCGTCTTCATCGCCGAGCTGATCCCGACCCAGATCGCGTTCGCGACCCCGCTGGTCTTCATCCTCGGCGCGATGGGCCTGCATGCGCTGACCTGGCGCCGGGCCGGCGCGCAGGCCTCGCGTGTGCTGATCGAGGCGCTGTTCTGGACCATCGTCGCCTATTTCGTCTGGCATTCGCTGCACGCCCGCGTCGAGGCCAACTGGTTCGCGCCGGTCTATCCGCCCTTCGTCGTCGCTGCGGCCGCCGCCGCCAACCTCGTGCAGTGGAAGCCGCGTGCACGGCGCCTGGTGGAGTTTTGCCTGCGCTGGGCTGCGCCCACCGGCATCGTGATGTTCGCTGCCCTCATCCTGCAGGCCAATACGGGCCTTTTGTCCGGCTATCGCCGCGATGCCACGGTGCGCAGCGTCGGCGTCGGCTGGCGCGAGCTCGCCGCGGAAATCGAAGCCGTGCGTGTGCGCAATGCCGCGACCTGCGTGCTTGCGCCGGATTACGGCACAACGGGCTGGCTCGCCTTCTACCTGCCGCGCGGCACCTGCGTGGCGCAGCAGAACCAGCGCATTCGCTGGGTCAATATGCCCGAGCCGGATCCGAAGCTGCTCGCGGGCAAGCTGATCTATGTCGACGAGTTGCGTCCCGACGGCCATCTATTGCTGAACGACCTCTTTGCGCAGGTGACGCGCGTCGCCGAGTTGCAGCGCAAGCGCGGTCCGCTCGTGGTCGAGACTTACGGCATCGATCTGCTGGAAGGTGCCAAGGGCGACGTGCTGGACCGCTCGCCGCCGCCCGAACTGCTGCCTTGAGCGGGCGGCACCTCACGATGAGTATTGAAATGCTCCGACATGGCAATTCAATACTCATCGGGGCGCCAAGGTTTCTAAGGCGATTTTCTTGCGCCTAAGACCTGCTCACGTTGTGGCTAGGGCTGATTGGTGCACTTGCCGGATGGCGGCGACGATGCGATCGCATTCTTCATCGGTCATATCGTTATAAAGCGGCAGCGCAATCACGTTGTAGGCAGTTCGCTCCGTGACGTCTAGTTTCACGTCCTTCTGTGTCTTGTATGCCGTCATGTGATGGCACGGCCCGGCCGATGCCCTGTGAGTCGGCCGCGCTCTGGGCCTCGAGAGCGAAGCGTCAAAAAGGTCAAAGCCTAGGCGACGCTCAGTTCATTAGGGCCAAATAGTGCATTCACTCTTGGCAAGAGTTGAGCCGCCTCTTGCGAAAGCATTAGTTGGAGCGGCGCGACGCAGCGCACGAAATCCTCAAAAAGTCACAGATTAATTCACCTTCCGGCTGGAACCACAGCGGGCTTATCGATGGTTAAAAAAATCCGCCACAAGTCCTGCCACATGCACTGCATCATCTGCGCTCAGATATGGCGACATCGGCAAGCTCAGAATCTGCGACTGCAGTCGATCTGTTGTGGGAAGATCAGGCCAAGCCTGATGAGCATACGCGCCCTGGCGGTGGCAAGGTACAGGATAGTGAATCTGTGTACCGACCCCTCGCGACGTCAGGAAGTCGCGCAGCGCGTCGCGCTCGGGAGTCCGCACAACAAAAAGATGCCACACGGATTCCATCTCGTCAGACAACCGAATCAGTTCGACCGGGGTAGCGGCAAGCGCTTCCCGATAGATATTCGCGAGGGCGGCTCGCCGCGCATTTTCCGCATCGAGATGCGCCAACTTCACGCGCAGGACAGCCGCCTGTATCTCATCTAACCGCGAGTTTACGCCCAAGATATCGTGCTGGTATTTGATTGATGATCCATAGTTGCGCAGCTTGCGTAGCCTGTCGGCCAGTTCATCGTCGCTCGTCGTGATCGCGCCGCCGTCTCCCAGCGCCCCGAGGTTCTTGCCTGGATAGAAGCTGAAGCCTGCTGCGTCGCCGAGGCCTCCTGCCCTGCGTCCCCGATAACGGGCGCCATGTGCCTGTGCAGCGTCCTCGACTACGCGAAGATGATGCCGCCGCGCGATTTCTCGGACCGCATCCATATCTGCCGGACAGCCATAGAGGTGAACGGGCATAATAGCGCGCGTTCGCGGCGTGATGACTTCCTCGATCCGCTTCGGGTCGATGTTCCAGGTAGAGCCATCAGGTTCGATCGGTACAATCCGGGCACCGACGAGACTTACCGCGAGCCACGTAGCGATGAAAGTATTGGCTGGCACAATTACTTCATGGCCCTCGCCGATGTCATAGCCGCGCAAGATCAGGTGCAGCGCATCCAGACCGTTGGCCACGCCGATACAATGCTTGACCCCGCAATAGGACGCGAACTCCCGTTCAAACGCAGCGGCTTCCTCGCCCAGCAGATAATATCCCGAACCCAGCACACGGTCGATTGCGTCGCGAATTGCCGGCTCATATCGAGCGTTTACCCGGCCAAGGTTGAGAAAATCTATCAGCATTTTTCCCGGTCAGTTCTGACTCACAAATTTTAGGCAACCACAGACGAATTGCGACGGGCGAGCGCGATAAATTCGTCGTAGTCGCGAATGTAGTCGTCGACGTCATAGTGCGCTGAGGCCAGCACCATGCAGACGCTGCCCGATGAGAAGTTGTCGAGCGCGCGCCATGTCATGGGGCAGATATACAGCCCAAAGTACGACCGGTTCAGATGGAATCGCCGCTGCCGGTCGCCGTCGTTAAGGACGATATCGAAACTACCAGACATCGCCACCACGAACTGATGAAGATTCTTGTGCGCGTGCGAGCCTCGGTCCGAGCCGCCTGGAACGTCATACAGATAGTAGACGCGTTTGATGTCGAATGGGACATGATTCCCCGCTTCGACAAATGTCAAATTGCCACGGGGATCGGCGATCTTCGGCAATTCGAACATGCGGCAATCATTAAGCGGCATTTCCACCCTCTTTTAGATTCATCTCGTAGTGTTCATATACTATCCCGCCAGCGCCAAACTCGTTTTTGAACTGCGCAAGGCCTTCATTCAGGATCCGCCCATGCTCTTCCGTGCTGATGCCAAAATCGAAGTAGCGCTTGCCTGAGCGTACGCTGTGCTCGATGGCTCCGTCGAACAAGAGGTCGAGCGCATTTACCGCATAACCGGCTTCGCTCGATGCAATGTACTGCGCGTGCGCGACTGTCTGGCCAAGGAAAAGCACGATGCCAGCTTCAACGCTACCGTCCACCTGCGCAGTCATTACCTCGATGTGCTCGGGAAAGCGAGCTGCGAGTAACGACATTTCGCCCAGCGTGTGAACCGGAGCCGCATCATGATTCCGCTCGAGGTTATCGGCAAGCACCGGCCATAACGCCGCAAGGTGGTCTGTTCCTTGCGTGAGTTGCACGCATGCTCGCAACGCTTTCTTTCTTCCGCGTTTTCGGCGTTCGCTGACTGGCAGGCGATACTGCAGGTCAATGCAACTGGAAAGGTCTGAACGATAACGGGCAGCTCCCGCACGAAAGAGCGCGTAAAGATCCTCTTGGGCGGGGGATAGCTGATAGATGTACGGAACAGCTTTGTACTGCAGGCGTTCATAGCCAGCGGACGCCCATAGTGCCAATGCCGAATTCAATGCCTGCAGCATTCGACCTCCCCGCAATCGCCCATGATGCACCATGCCGCCATAGGTTGCACCGGGGTGGGAGACGACGGTGGATGGATCGCCAGGATGCTCGGCGGCAGGAATGACGCCCAGCCATTCGTCGTGCCGCTCGACCACGACAGATCGGTCAACGAAGCGATTGCCGTGATATGACAGGAAAGCGCGCGAATGCAGAAACGTGGCGCCATGTGCGCCGTGACAGAAACTGTCCCAGCGAATTGCATCCCCGGCGTCAAAAAAGCGCGCCCGCATCATGGCTGGAGAAGCTCCGCGATGCCAAAACCCGTAACGCCGAAATCATCGCCGTTGTACAGCAGCCACGTCCGACCGCCGGCGTCGACGTCAACGCCATACGAAATGGCTTCTCCGTCCCATGAGCCGGCGGTGACGTCCAGCCCCATTTCGCCGTCAAGCCGCTGCCAAGTCTGGCCGTCGCGAGATTTTGCGTATCCGAGCCGATAGCGCGCAGGATTGCGCCTGCGTATGGAGTAAAACATCCGATATTCGTCGCGGCGCCTTCTGACAACCGGTCGTCCGAAGCCATGCTCGTTCTCCGATTCCAGCGGCATCACGATATGCCCCTTAGCCGGCCAATGCACCCCGTCGTCGGATTCTGCGTAGCGAATGTCATAAATGGGCATCGGTTTGCCGTCGATTGTCTCCCATTCATTTCCCGCGACGTACCACATGCGAAAGCGTTGACCGTCCTGTTCGACCCAGGGACCACAGCGAAAGAATTGCTCATCCGAACTGCGTTCCAGCACAGGCGTGGCCTGAGCGCGCCGAAACGTGTTGCCGTTGTCTGTGCTGATGGCCAGCCCCGTCAGAAGACGATAGCGGATTCGATGGCAAAGCTCAAAGCCGACATAGTACATGTAGAGGCTACCGTCGGCGACGCGAACCACCGAAGTTGGAAACACACCGTTGTCATCGAACGCGCCGGGCAGGCCGATGTCGAACACGGGCGCCTGGCTTTCTCGAATCACCTTGCGCGGGTCGACTGGATCGAGATCGACGAAACCGATGCGCCCGACGTTTTTCTCGTCGCGACATTGCACGTAAACCCGCAGCGTTTCATTGTCGAGCCAGATAGGTGTTGGGCATGTAGCGTGACTGCGCGCCCACCATTGGATGCCCGACGGCTTCCACACCACGCCATGTTTCAACCACTTCATTGCACTTTAAAAAAGCGTGTCGCTGACACTTTGGCGGGTTCGAACTGCTCAGCCTTGAACAGGTTTCCGGGTTCGGTATCCCTCATCAAGGTTACACCGGGGCCGACCCAGTTGTCCCTGGCAACCGTCACATTGTTCGCAATGGACGCATTGACGCCTAGGAAAGAATTTTCCCCGATGTCGCAATAACCCGAGATGACAACTTGGGACGAAACAAAGATGTTATCTCTCAGCTTACTATGATGTCCTACATGATTCCCGCTCCACAACACAACATTGTTGCCGAGTTCGACAAATGGCTGAACCGTGTTGTCTTCGAAGATGAACACATGCTCGCCAATACGTACATTGCGCCACACAAACGCACGGGGGCTGACGTAGGAGGCCAGCCGATACCCCTTCGTTTTCGCTTCGCGGACGAAACGCTCCCGCAAGCGGTTCAGACCGGTGTAGGTGACAGCGGCAAAAACGTCATGCTCCTGCGGGGCATAGAGCGCAGGAAGCCGTTCGAACGCCACGACCGGCAACCCGTGCAATTCGTTTTGCTTCAGGTATGCCTCTTCCACCGCAAACGCTACCACCTGATAGTCCGTATCGACATCGAAATACTCGCGTGCGATTTCGGCAAACGCCGAATCGCCGACAATGATAAGCTTTTTCTTCTTCATACTTGCTGACATGCATGCGTCCCGATTTGTCGAGCGATGTTTGGGTTCCGCTACCAGAGACTGCACCGCAGTCTCATATTCGTTAGAGTCGCCAACAACGAATCGTGGCTACGCATGCGAGTGTGAGCAAAGCGAGATGAATATCAAGACGACGTTCGATGCGGATGGGTAGCTTGCCCGATCCTCCAAGCCATGCGGGCGCGCGTTCCACAACCCAAAGCTGCTCAGTCAATCATTTTTCTCGATGCTACGGCGCGCAATGCGTGGGCTGATGCCTCGCGTGCGCAGATGGTGACAACAGCGCGCAAAGCCGTAACCCTTGTCGGCATGGAGTTTGTCGGGATGCCTTTCCTTCACTACGGCTTGATGATGAGGATATCTTCACGGCGATTTGCCATCGGAAGCGCAGAACCCTGAGGCAGCCAGTAGGCATCGCACCCTTCTGCACGAGCGCGCATAATGACCCCCACGATGACAGCGTCGTCGACCTTGTTGGTTTCCACCGCGCGGAAATCAACGTGGGGCACTTCGGTCGTTTGCATGAAATTCTGGTGGAACCTCACGCCCGCTTCGCTTGCGAAAAATCGCTTGCGCTTTGACACATTGGGGATGTCCCCAATCAACATTTGGCCGCCTGGTGCAAGCAACTGGATGGACAGATCCAGGAATTTCCAGAAATTGGCCTCCACGAATATGTAGTGGAAGACGCTGTAGCAAAGAATGGCATCGAAACGGCCAAGCCATGGTTGCAATCCATCGCCGCAATCCGGGTAGAAACCCGGCAGCTTGATCACTCCGGAGACATCAGGCAGATGCGACAGCATTTCAGATGAATCGACCAATACGAGTTCATGCTCTCGCTCCTGGCACAGATCGATCATTCGGCGTGGCAGGCCCGCGCACCCAGGGCCGATATCAAGCACTGTCTGGGAGGGGCGCAAAAGGTTGGTCAATTTCGATGCGATATCAGCGAAGATCGCTGTTTCATGGATGTCCCGGTACTCGTCCGGAAAGCCGATTTTCTCGTGTGGACTCAGGCTTTCATCGGTTGCCATCCGGCGAAAGTCCTCATAGCCAATATCATCGAAAGAAACAGCCATGTCCCACCCTGATCCAATCCGAGCCTTTGTCACTACGCTTTTCGTGACGCAACGTCGGCATTTGCGACAAAACATATGAGAGAACTATACTCTGCCGCGAGCGACGGCGGCCGGCAAATTAATGCCCGACCCTGGCTCAATTTAGCGATTTGCCCCAAAGCCCGTCAGGCTGCACCGGCATAACTGTCGGGGGCAAACTCGCGACGCTTATCCACAAGGCTGGCCTACCGAACTGCCTGCTGCAAGCATCCTGTCGAGCAAATCACGCAATCGCAGCACTAGCCCTGATCGTCGCGCTTACACCTTCCAGATATTTGAAGAAATTGAAAAACGAAAATTGCTGCTGATAACGCTGCGCAAAATCACGGCACCGCGTGCGGTGCGCTTCGGGCGACTGCATCACCCGTTCCGCCTTAGCACGTAGCGCGCCATCCGCGCCGTCGAAGAACAAGTCACCGCAATCGCCGCCGAGGAACGTCTCGTATGGCCAATCTGATCCGATCAAAAAACCTGCCCGGTTGCCCATCGCGCGCAGAGTGCGGTCGTGCAACGCATCGTGAATCGGCGCCACGTCGAGGATTCCGTATTGCGACGCGTACTGGAATGCGTTGTCCGACATGGCGTCAAATGGGAGGAACTCATGATGTGGATTGTTCCTGAGCCGAAAACGCTCCCATCCCCATCCGTATATCTTGAGCGGCACGTCTTGAAGCTCGTTAATGACATGCTCGGCAATCGTGTTGCGGTGAACCTTGTCGAGCAGCATGTGGACGTGAAACCGCACTGACAGCTCCGGCGGATTACCCAACTCCCCACAGAGCGCTGTCATCACCTCAGCATTTAGCATGGCATCGATGATGTCGTGGTGATTCGTTCGATTGCCGTTCCTGAATTCGCCGATGATTGCGTCGGCGGCGGCGAGCAGGAAGCCAGCGAGCCGACGCTGCGGTGCTTTGCGCCACTCATCCAACGTCACGTCGAGATCATTTATGTTCTTTGGAAAGACAAAAAAATCACCCTCGAAACGGCTCTTGACCCCGTCAGGGAACCAATTAGGTGTCGGGAAAAATGTAGCAACGCTCGTACGCGGAATGTATGTGTTCGCAAACATGGCGAACGATGGCGTGGCGTAGATATGCCTCGCCCACCGAGACGCGGCCTTGTGGTTCAAAATCATCTGGCAGGGGTGGTCGCCGTGATAGCAGAGTAATGGGACTTTCAGATGGTCCCAGATTGTGACGGGATTTGTCTCCGTGGCACCCAGCTGCGAACCTAAACCCTGCCACGTAAAGACAAAATCGATGCCCTTATTGTGTAGTTCGGACAATTCGTGCAAAGCTTGGTTGTCGAGATTGACGATTTGCGTAGGACGCCCCATCCGCTCGAACGCCTGCTTCATGCATGTGTTGAAGTAGGTAAAGGTGTCGTACTCTCCACCTTTCCAGTTGAGTAGGACGATGCTCATTTTGTGAGTTGATAAGGTTGATGTTGACTTGGTGATGATAGTTTGCGGCGATTCATGACAACAGAAGCCTTCAGAACGACTAGGCCCAGATGCGACGCGATTTCGAATCGCGTTTTACTTTTTCAGAGACGGACCCAATCGGCAACCAGTATTCACCACACGTTATCCAAGGCGCGCCACTTCTGAACAGATCTACGAAGCGGTCGCGGGGTATTCATCGCAATCATGGCGAGGCACGCCATCCATGGAACAAGAACCCAAAGAAGCGCATCAGATCGTCGGAAGCCCGCTTCGGCCAGCGCGAGAAACGGCCCGGATACGGCATCGTCTCGCGCGGTAGATGAGCGTAGGAGATGGAGCCGAGACAAACGGCCAGAAACGCCTCGAAGTTCAGCGCAGCCAATGGACCGCGCTTTGACAAATGTTCTGAGCGACGTCAATCAGCAACTCTTCGGGCCCCAAGAAGGCCGACTAATCTCCGGGACCTTCGGGCCATGTATTGGCCTCCTCGCTGCCAAAGGCCGGATCGCTGATCACGGGGAGTACGCGTCGGAAGGGGCCTGCGTCCGATGCGTTGTTTCTGACAGGCCTCATCATCTCCACCGTGGCGGCGGCTTGGCCTGGACTGCTTTCATCGCGCCAGAACCACACGGCGACGGTGCCCGAGCGGCCGCGAACCGGCGTGTCGAGCGGGCCTTTCAGCGTGCTGTCGGGATCGCCGAGGTAGTCGGCCGCACGGAGAACCGAAGGGGGTGTCCAGCTTCGTGCAAGCTCCAGGGAATAGTTGTGGAGTGGCAACCTTCCTGAATTTCAGAAGGCAGGTTGCCGCGCGCGCTCCCATGATCCGGAAGGTCCCCGATGAATTATCACGACGGCACTCTCGCAAGAGCGGACGAGATTTCGAGACAGCCGTCGTCGCTGACGCGGGATGAGGTTTACCAAATCTGCCTTCGGCATCTGAAATCGGGTGAGCTCGAGCAAGCCGTGGCCCGTTGCCAGGAAGGGCTCGCCGCAGACGAAAACCATGCTGGGCTGCTTCACTTGATGGCCGGTGTGTCGCTGCTCAACGGAAATTACGATGCCGCCATCCACTGGGCGGGGCGTGCTCTCACGAACGAGATGAAGGCGACTTACCTCGCGACGTTCGGGACGGCCCTGCAAGGCAAGGGGATGCAGGAGCCCGCGCTCGAGGCGTTTCAGCGCGCGGTGGAGCTCGATCCCGTCGATCCCTCGATCTGGGAGAATTACGGCCATGCCTTGAACAGGGCGGGGCATGTCAACCAGGCAAGTCTCTGCTTCCTGATCGCGCGGGCGTATCAGAAATTGCCGTTCCTTGCGGAGTGCCGTTCTGCTCCGCGCAACGGCTGGAACGCCCTGACAGAGAAGTTCAACGCGCATCTTCAGAGCCGATCGGCGCCGGGAGAGGCCCGCGATCCCATTCATTGCTTCTGGTCGATGGGGATGCTCGGCGAGATGCATCGTCTCTCGCTTCAGTCGATGGTGCGCCAGGGTCATCCGGTCAAGCTCTACACATACGACAACGTGGCCGCCGTGCAGGCGCTTGTGCCGCCCGGGGTCGTCGTGGCCGATGCAGGAAACATCGTGCCGGCTTCGATCTACCACCAGGCCGTCATGAACAGCGAGATCCGCTACTTCAGCGATATCTTCCGCTATGCCGTTCTTCATCGATCCGGCGGGTGGTGGCTCGACACGGACGTCGTCCTCGTGAAGCCCCTGGATTTCGGCAGGGAGCACGTGTTCTCCACGCAATGGTCGGGAGTCGAGAACGGCCATGCTTGCGCCGGCGATGTGATGCGCGCGCCCAAGGGCTCGCCTCACATGGCCAATCTGTATGCATTGTCGCAGCAGCGCCTCCTCAACGAAAAGCGCGTCGAATACGGCGCGGTGGGGCCGTTGCTGCTGAGCGAATATCTGCTCGTGGCGGATGACGAGGAACTCCAGTCATCAATCCTGCCGCCGACAACCTTCAATGCGATCGACTGGCATGAAGTGGACCTGTTCGCTTCCGAAGGCCGGGCCGGCTTCGAGCTGTTGAGCGATCCCCGTGTCGCGGGTGTCCATCTCTGGGGAAAAAGCTGGGCCGACAGGGGAATGCGCTTCGAGTCCGTTTCCGAGCAGAGCGTGGCCGGTCATCTCAAGAAGCTGGTTCTTGAGCCGAATTAGCTGACGCAGCTGGCGGCAAGCTGGGCGGCTTCGGGATTCTGAGGCGCAAGGCGCATCCGTCGGACGCGGATTAACGTACTTCAGTCGATCATCTCGGCTTTGGCGGCGTCCTGGCTCGGCCTGTCCCGGTCGCGCCAGAACCACACTGTCACGATGCCGGAGCGGCCGCGAACCTGCGTGAGCAGGGGGCCGGTCAGGATGCCGTCGGGCGCGCCATGGAAGTCGGCGGCATCCAGCAACGTATCGGTCATCGCGAACCGTGCACAGTTCTGGGCGGCAACCTCCATCAGCCGGCTCGCGACGTTGACGGTGTCGCCCGTCGCCGTGATGTGCTGGTGGCTTTCGCCGAGGCGGGAGGCGACGATCGGGCCGAAATGGGCGCCGATCTTGAAACCGAGCTGGCCGCGCATCGCAGGCGGTAGCGAAGCGATCCAGCGGTCGACGCTGCGATAAAGATCAATCGAGCATTTCAGCGCGCGCGCCGCGTCGTCAGGCATGGCGCTCGGCAGACCGAACAGGATCATGGCGCCGTCGCCGAGAAAGCCGGTGATCATGCCGCCGCTATCGACCGAGGCCTTGTCGATCAGCGCGTGAAACCCCTTCAGCAGGTCCTGGAGTTCGTCCGGATCGATCCGCTCGCTGAGCGCCGTGAAGCCGGAGAGATCGATGAAGACGACCGCCGCGTCCTGCCGGACGGGCTTGGACAGGAAGTTCGGATCGCGCGCCAGCCATTCCTGCACGGCGGGGGCCTGGAATTGCGCAAGCGTTCTGCTCTTGGCGGCGAGATATTGCGTGCGGCGGCCCCCGGCCCAGAGCTGCACGCCGGCAAACACCGCGACCGGCGGCACGGCGGCGGCGAGCGTGGTTGCGGCATTCAGCCAGACGCCGTGCGTGAAGGCGAACAGATTGAGCCCGGCCCATGCGATCATCAACGCGGCGGCCGCGATGATGCCGAGCGCGCTGCGCCGCCAGGCGAGCAGGCCGACGAGCAGCATCGGCAGCAGCGTCGCGCAGAGCGCATCGGCGATGCGAACCTTGCGGTCGCGCACGATGCTGTCGCCGGCGACGAGATGGGTGATCGCGGTGGAGACCACCTCGACGCCAGGCATCAGGGAATCGAACGGCGTCGGATAGAAGTCTCCGCCGCCGGCGACCGCGGCGCCGATCACGACGATCCGGTTCTCGATCGTCGCCCGATTGAGAGTGCCGTCGAAGATAGCCTGCGCGCTGACGGTGCGGATGGTGCGGCGTGGGCCGTAATAGGTGATCGGCAGTGCGAAATCGGTGTCGGTCGGCACCGCGCGATCGCCCAGCATGAGATGATCGGGCGAGATCGTCAGCGGCTTGTCGAGCGCGCGTGTTGCGACGCGCAAGGGAAATGACAGCTCGACCTTGTCGCGGGTCCGGAACAGCATCGGCACCGAGAGCGGCGAGCCCGACTGTCCCGTGGCGACGTTGACGACGCCGACCTCGGCGTGATCGGCGAAGGCCGGCAGCGGCAGCAGGAAGCGCTCGGCCTGCGGCAGGGCGGCGAGGGGACCCTGGCTGCTCGGCTCCACTGTCTCGCTGGCGGACGGGAAGATCGCGGCGGCGGCAAGCACCATCGGACCGCTGGCGAGCGTGTTGGCCAGCGTGGCATCGCCGATCGCAGCGCTGCGGTCGACCAGCAGCAGGTCGATCGCGACGACCTTCGGCTTGAACTGCACGATGGTGTCGACGACACGAGCGAGATCGGCGCGCGGCAGCGGATAGCTGCCGCCGCGTTTGACGACGGTGTCGTCGATCGCGACGATAGTGACGAGATCGGGCGGAGTCTGTACGCCGCGCACCTGGGTCCGCAAATCGGTCAGCGTCGCCTCGAGCCGATCGAGAAAGCGCAGATGCCCGTTGGCGTGCCCGGCATAGACGCCCGCGCCCCACAGCGCGGTGAGGACGAGCGCCACCATCATCTGAACGCGTCGGCTACTCATGCGATCGTTTTTGCGCTCGTTCTGCAATCTTCCAGTGTCCAAATCTCATTGACCGGGCCTGACGGGCCCGGCTTACCGTCCGAAATCTTACTGTCCCAGGCGCGCCATCAGCGCATCGACGCGCGGCTGGCCCCATGTCTTGACGGTCAGCGGGCCGGTTGCCTCGACGTCCACGCCTTCGCCCGGTCCGAGCACGACGCCGCGCCCACGAGCCCTGCGGGTCACGCCGACACGGCCGTCGGCGACGAACACGGAGGTCTTGGCATCGGCGACATCGACGGCCCATTTCGTGCCGCGCACGGCGGCGATCGCCTGCGGCGTCAGCACCTTGAAGGGATTGCCGCCGGGCTTCTTGGGCACCTCGACCAGCAGCGCTTTGCTGCTCAACTCCACGGAGTCTATATGTCCGTCGCGGTTGGCGTCCTTAAGTTCAAATCTGGCGCCATTTTCGGCCACGATGGTGATGCCGTTGTCGCAGCGCCAGACCTGCGTGCCGGTCGCCGATGGCGATGCCGTGCAGCCCACATTGGCTGCAGGCTGTGCAGTTGAGGACCCGATCAATAGAAATAACCACGCCAGAGTGAAAAACCCGGCGCGCGTGAACCGACTCATGCCAGCCTCCGTTTTGCGTGCGTGGCACAGTTCAAGGCGATGGCGATACGGTACCGTATCACACGCAGAGGCTGCTGAAAAGTGCCGCTCTCGCAGCTATTTTCTCGCGGCGACATTTTCCAGTCCAGCGCGATCAACTTTCAGTCAGGGCGCCGTGCCGCGTGAGTGCTCCGTGATACGTGCGGGGCTCCCGCCATTCTGCTGACAGGCAGCGTTTCGACGCGTCGGACGCACCAGCCCCGCACAACGTTTGGCGGCTATGTTCAGGGTATTGAAGACCACGAAAAGGACTTGGTTGCTGCGTTTACAGAGGCGGCCGGAGAGGTCCGCCGAGCGTGCTGAACCGGCCAAGATTTATGGTTAACAATGTCGCCTAAGTCCGTAGTTCTGCGGGCTTTTTCTCGAAATGGCACAGCGTTAACGAGTTGCCCTACATCCGCCCGAACTTAATCCGCATTTAACTAAAAGTCGCCTTAATGACGCTCCGACCCTCTGCGAGATGCTGTTCCCGGATCGTGACCAGCGGCACTTCGAAGGGGGACTGAGTGACACCGTCCTGGACGCAAGGCGAATGAGTACGAGTATCGCTGCGCAGAGTAACGCGGCACGGAAGTCCAAGAATAGTTCTAAGATCAATTCGCGGAAATCTTCCCGGAAAATGACCACCCAAAACGTGCTCGGCGCGGCCGTGGCCGGCTGCGTCCTGCTGGCCGGCTGGACCGTCTACAGCAACATCTTCGCCGCCAGCGTCTACCCGAGCGTCGGCAGCGCCGGTTACGACGAGCCCGTGGTCAAGCGCGCGCCCAAGGTCGCGCTGCGCGAGGCGGGCGATGCCATCAAGGAAACCTTTGCGCTGCTGCCCGACCGCTTGCAGGTCGCAGCCCCGATCTCGCGCGAGATGTTCAACGAGCGTTTTGCTGCCGCTGCCACGCAGGGCGTGGAGTCGAACGCGGCCAGCGCGGCGCCCGCAACCCAGGTTGCCGTGGCCCCGAAGCAGGGCGTGATCGCGAAGGTTGCTGAAGCGCTGAAGCCGGCGGCCCCTGCGAAGGTCGCTGATAAATCCGCGGACAAGGCCAAGCGCGCGCCGGACGCGCAGATGCAACTCGCTTCGGCCGACCCGGCCGAGATCGTGCCGGCGCCCGAGGCGAAGCCGAAGTCGTTTGCCGACCGTGCCAAGGCCGCGGTGATGTCGATCACCGGCCCGCGTCCGTCGATGGTCGAAAAGCTCTGGGGCAAGCGTGAGCCGTCCGGCGGGCTGCTCGCCTATGCCTCGGCCGATGCCAGCGTGACCTCGGCCATCGCGCCGAAGGAGCAGAACCCGATGTTCGGCGGTGCGCCGCCCTATGAGCGCGACACCGCGGTCTACGACATCACCGCCAAGACGGTTTACCTGCCCGACGGCACCAAGCTCGAGGCGCATTCCGGCCTGGGCTCCAATCTCGACGATCCGCGCTCGCAGCGCACCCGCATGCGCGGCGTGACGCCGCCGCACATCTACACGCTGAAGCCGCGCGAGGCGCTGTTCCACGGCGTGCCGGCGCTGCGCCTGACCCCGATCGGCGGCGAGAGCGCGATCTACGGCCGCGACGGCTTGCTTGCGCACACCTTCATGCTCGGGCCGAACGGCGATTCCAACGGTTGCGTGTCATTCAAGGATTACTACGCGTTCCTCGACGCCTACCGCAACAAGGGCATCCGCAAGCTCGCGGTGCTGGCGCGGGTCGACTGATCTCAGCGCACCACGGATGATGCAAAAGGGCCGCTCGCAGCGGCCCTTTTCATTTTGTGCCTCGCGCGCGCGTTGTCAGCCCGGCCAGCACTGTCCGCCGCCGTCGATCCGCAGCACCTGGCCGGAGACGAAGGCGCCCATGGGGCCGGCGAAGAACTCGACGACGCGCGCGACCTCGTCCACGGTCGCGATGCGGTCAAGCGTGCCGGTCTCGACCATCCTGCCGGGATCCACCGCGCGCGTGCCGAGGAAGCGGCCGGTGCGGGTATCGCCGGGCGCGATGCAGTTGACGGCGATGTCGTAGGGACGGAGCTGGTCGGCAAGGCATCGCGTGTAATGGGTGACGCCGGCCTTCGACACCGCATAGATCGAGCCCTGGGTGCGCCCCTTGAAGGCGGCGACCGAGCCGAGCGTGACAATGCGGCCGGATCGCCGCTCCATCATGCCCTTCGCGACCGCCTGGCAGGTCAGGATGGTCGAGAGCAGATTGCGCTCCAGCACCGCGCGCACGTCGGCCTCCTTGATGTGGACCGCGTCGTTCGGATCGGGCTTGCCGCCGGCGGCCGCGATGTCGCCGCCGGCGTTGTGCACGAGGATGTCGATCGGGCCGAGCGCGGCTTCGGTCTCGGCAATCACGCGCGCGATGTCCTCGCCCCTGGTGAGATCGCCGAGCACGCGCTGGCTGCGGACGCCGAACTGCCGGCCGATCTCTGCGGCCACTGCGGTGAGGGTGGTGCCCTCGCCATATTCCGCCGGCCCGTTCTCGCGCATGCCGTGGATGGCAACGTTGGCGCCGAGCGCGGCGAGCTTCTCCGCGAAGGCGCGGCCAAGCCCGCGGCCGGCACCGGTCACCAGCGCCACCTTGCCCGCAAGGATCTTCGTTCCGTCATGCGATGTCATGATCTTGTTCCCGTGGTGAAATCAGTCGGTCGCAAGATCTAGCCGAATCGCCATCGCCTCCACCAGCGGCCTGTCACGCGGCGCCCGCCGCCACGGCCTTGCGCAGCGCCATCTCGGTTGCGATCGCCTCCCGCACCGCGGGCCGCGCCTGCATGCGCGTGAGATAGGCCGACAGGGACGGCCATTGCGCGATGTCGATGCCGGCGGGACGGAGCAGCAACAGCGCCCAGGTGAGATGCGCATCAGCAACGGTAAAGTGGTCACCGACGAGGAACTCGCGGTCTGCAAGATGCGCCGCGGGTATCGCCAGTGTCTGCGTGATCCGCGCCCGCGGCTTGGCGAGCGAGCCGTCGTCCTTGTACCAGAAGGTCGGAAACACGAACGCCTTGTGGATCTCGGCGCCGATGAAGCTCAGCCATTCCTGCAGGCGATAGCGATCGGGATCGCCGAAGCGGGGCGCAAGCCCCGCCTCAGGCTTGGCGTCGGCGATGTATTGCAACACCGCCGCGCTCTCGGTCAGCCGTTCGCCGTTCTCCAGCACCAGCACCGGCACCGCGCCCTTGGGCGAGACGCCGCGGAAATCGCTGCCGTCGTCCACGACCTGCTTGGTCCAGATATGGGCGAGGTGATACTGCGCCTCGATGCCGGCCTCCATCAGCGCGATGCGGCTGGCGAGCGAGCAGGCCATCGGAAAGAAATAGAGCTGCAGCATCGCGTCACGCTCCGTCAGGTCAGCGCTTCGGCTTGCGTGATGATCGCGAAGCGATCCGACAGCTCGGCCAGTGCGACCTCGTGAATGGTCCGTGCGGACAGCGCGCCGCCGCGGCCGTCGGGCAGGTCGCGGGTGGCGCAGGCGTCGGCCGCGATCGTGGTGCGCAGACCGAGGTCGAGCGCGGCGCGCGCGGTCGAGGAGACGCACATGTGGGTCATGAAGCCCGCCAGCACGATGTTGGTGCGCCCCGTGGCGGCCAGCTGCGCCTGCAGGTCGGTGCCGGCAAAGGCGTTCGGCAAGGCCTTCTCGATCACGGCCTCGTTCGCGAGCGGCGCAAGGCTCGACACGATCGCGCCGCGCTCGGCCTCGCGGTCGAACAGGCTGCCGGCGCGGCCCTTGTGCGCGATGTGGAAGATCGCGGCGCCCGACTGCCGTGCGCGCGCGAGCAGCTTTGCAGCAACCGCGATCGCGGGCTCGGCGTCGGGCAAGGCGAGGGGGCCGGCGCGGTATTCGTTCTGGATGTCGATCAGCACGAGGCAGGAGTCAGCGAGCTTCGGCGGATTGAGATCGGCGCCGGCGAGTTCGAGCAGGGTCTTTGGAGCGGTCATGAGAGCCTTCTTGAGACGATCGGATGGCACGATCTTAGCGCGGCGATGCCCTGCCAATGTGCAGGACTATTGCAGCATATGGCTGCAAATTTGCAGGACGGCGCGCGGCCTGCTAGGCTCGCGCCCATGAACTGGGACGATCTGCGCATCATCGCGGCGGTGAGGGACGAGGGCACCTATGCCGGCGCCAGCGCGCGGCTGCGCATCGACGAGACCACGGTGGGGCGCCGCCTCGCGCGCATCCAGCGCGATCTCGGCGTGCCGCTGTTCGACGCGGTGGACGGTCTGCGCCGGCCGACGCGCCATTGCGAGGCGGTGCTCGAGCATGTGAGCGCGATGGCGTCACATGTCGCGGCGATCGACCGCATCAAGGAGAGCCAGCCCGGCCCGGTCGGCCGCCTGCGCATCGCCTCGACCAACGCGGTCGCCGAGGAACTGCTGGCGCCGCACGCCAGCGCCTTCCTGCGCGATCATCCCGGCCTCACGCTGCAATTCCTCACCGCCAGCGGCAACGTCAAGTTCTCGCGCTGGCAGGCCGATCTCGCCATTCGCCTGCGCAAGCCGGAGAAGGGCGATTTCACCATCTCCAAGCTCGGCGACGTCAGGCTGTATTTCTTCGAGCCCGCCGATCGCGGCGGCGGCGAGCCCGTCGCCTGTTTCTATCCCGACGAGCTCGACGCCATTCCCGAGCAGCAATTTCTGCGCGCGAAGCGGCTGGCGAATGTCCGCTGCGTCACCGACAATGTCCGCATCATCAGGACCATGATCCAGTCGCATCACGCCGTCGGCGTGCTGCCCGAGCACAGTTGCGGAGATCTGCTCGCCGACCGCAGCCTGCGAGCGACGCTGCTGCCGAAGCGGCGCGATGTCTGGCTGCTGGTGCAGAACCACCTCAAACGCGATCCCGCGACACGCGTGACGATCGACTGGGTGAGGGCGTGTTTTCAGGATACGTCACGCAATTGACGTCACCTCGCATTCTGATCGTGGCGTCACACTGCGTGGTGCTGGTCGAGAAGGTCGGCCGCATCGATCTCCACGCCGGCAACGGCGAGGGCCTCGATGCCCTCCTGACCCGGCTCGTGCGCCTGAAGGCGCCCGAGAGCGCTTGAAACGGAAGGGCCGCCGATGGGCGGCCCTTCACATCTTGTTCGTTCTTGCGATGAACGGGGGAGCGCGCGGGTGCGACCAAAAGCGTGAGCGGGGATTGCGTGCGCGCGAAGGTTGCGTAATCTCATGGCGCACACCAATGTCTGGATCGGGGCCGGCGAATGACCACTCTTGAGCAAACCATCCGTCCCTCGGCGCAATCGCGGGAATGGAAGGCGATCGTCATCCTGATCCTGCTCATCCCCGTGCTGTGGTCGCCGCCGTTCCTGTTTCGCATCTTCCTGTATCAGCCCTTCAGCATCCCCTCCGGCTCGATGATGCCGACGCTGGTCGTCGGCGACTACGTCTTCGCCGCTAAATATGCCTATGGCTACGGCCGCTATTCGTTTCCCTACGCGCCGTCATGGATCTCCGGCCGCTTCCACGCCAACGAGCCCGACTACGGCGACGTGGTCGTGTTCCGGGTGCCGAAGGACACCGCGGTCGACTACGTCAAGCGCGTGGTCGGCCTGCCCGGCGACCGCATCCAGATGCGCAATGGCCAACTCATCCTCAACGACCGCGCTGTGACGCGCGTTGCGCTGGCAAGCATCCCCGGCGGCTCGGCCTGCGGTGTGGAGGACGGGGCCAAGGTCAAACGCTGGCGCGAGACGCTGCCGAACGGCGCGAGCTATCTGACCTACGACTGCGTCGACAACGGCTACATGGACAACACCAGCGTCTACACCGTGCCGCCGGGCCATTTCTTCGTGCTCGGCGACAACCGCGACAACTCCACCGACAGCCGCTTCATGTCGGCGATGGGCTTCATCCCGATGGACAATCTCGTCGGCAAGGTGACGCGGATCTTCTGGTCCCTCGACGACGAGGGCCGCCTGCGCGGCGAGCGGATGGGGAAGGTGTGGTGAGGGCCCGGCTGTCATTCCGGGGCGCGCGAAATTCGTAGCCCGGATGGAGCGAAGCGAAATCCGGGGAAGTCTCTCCGCGGCGAAGCTGGCCCCGGATTGCGCTACGCTCCATCCGGGCTACGACGTGATGAATGGAAGAAACAAAAACCCCGGCATCGCTGCCGGGGTTTCGTAGTTCTTGAGGTGGTTGGACCTTAGAAGTCCATGCCGCCCATGCCGCCGCCCGGGGGCATCGCGGGACCTGCGCCGCCCTTCTTGGGCAGCTCGGCGACCATGGCTTCCGTGGTGATCAGCAGGGCTGCAACCGAGGCTGCGTTCTGGATCGCGGTACGGACCACCTTGGTCGGGTCGATGATGCCCTTCTTGACGAGGTCGGCATATTCGCCGGTCTGGGAGTCGAAGCCGTAAGCGTAGGTCTTGTTCTCCAGGATCTTGCCGACGATCACCGAGCCGTCTTCACCGGCGTTGATCGCGATCTGGCGAGCGGGAGCCGACAGCGCCTTGCGCACGATCTCGACGCCGGTCTTCTGGTCGTCGTTCTTGGTGCGCAGGCCCTTGAGCTGCTCGGAAGCACGGAGCAGGGCGACGCCGCCGCCCGGGACGATGCCTTCCTCGACAGCCGCGCGGGTCGCATGCATCGCGTCATCAACGCGATCCTTGCGCTCCTTCACCTCGACCTCGGTCGCGCCGCCGACGCGGATCACCGCGACGCCGCCCGCGAGCTTGGCGAGACGCTCCTGGAGCTTCTCACGGTCGTAGTCCGAGGTGGTTTCCTCGATCTGCGCCTTGATCTGGGCCACGCGCGCTTCGATGTCGGCCTTCTTGCCGGCGCCGTTGACGATCGTGGTGTTCTCCTTGTCGATCATCACCTTCTTGGCGCGACCGAGCATGTTGAGCGTGACGTTCTCGAGCTTGATGCCGAGATCTTCCGAGATCGCCTGGCCGCCGGTCAGGATCGCGATGTCCTGCAGCATGGCCTTGCGGCGATCGCCGAAGCCCGGAGCCTTGACGGCCGCGACCTTCAGGCCGCCGCGGAGGCGGTTCACGACCAGGGTCGCGAGCGCTTCACCTTCGACGTCCTCGGCGACGATGACCAGCGGCTTGCCGGTCTGCACCACGGCCTCGAGCAGCGGCAGCAGCTCGTTCAGCGAGGAGAGCTTCTTCTCGTTGATGAGGATGTAGGCGTCGTCCATCTCAACGCGCATCTTGTCGGCGTTGGTGACGAAGTAGGGCGAGATGTAGCCGCGGTCGAACTGCATGCCCTCGACGACGTCGAGCTCGGTCTCGAGCGACTTGGCTTCCTCGACGGTGATGACACCCTCGTTGCCGACCTTCTTCATGGCGTCGGAGAGGAACTTGCCGATCTCCTGGTCGCCGTTGGCCGAGATGGTGCCGACCTGGGCGATCTCGTCGTTCGAGGTGACCTTCTTGGAGTTCTTGACGAGATCCGCCACGACGGCTTCGACCGCGAGGTCGATACCGCGTTTGAGGTCCATCGGGTTCATGCCGGCGGCAACCGACTTGGCGCCTTCACGCACGATCGCCTGGGCGAGCACGGTGGCGGTGGTGGTGCCGTCGCCGGCCGCGTCAGCGGACTTCGAGGCGACTTCGCGCACCATCTGGGCGCCCATGTTCTCGAACTTGTCGTCGAGCTCGATCTCCTTGGCGACGGTGACGCCGTCCTTGGTGATGCGGGGAGCGCCGAACGACTTGTCGAGCACGACGTTGCGGCCCTTCGGACCGAGCGTGACCTTCACCGCGTTGGCGAGAATGTCGACGCCGCGCAGCATCTTGTCGCGCGCTTCAACCGAGAATTTGACTTCTTTGGCTGCCATCTGGAATTTTCCTTGGATGATGTGTGACTGGAGGGAGAGAGGGGGCTCTTAGGCCGCCTTCTTCTTGGAAGCGGGGACGTCGAGGACGCCCATGATGTCGCTTTCCTTCATGATCAAGAGATCGACGCCGTCGATCTTGACCTCGGTGCCGGACCACTTGCCGAACAGCACGCGGTCGCCGACCTTCAGGTCGATCGGGATCAGCTTGCCGGCTTCGTCGCGGCCACCCGGGCCAACGGCGACGACTTCACCCTGGGAGGGCTTTTCCTTGGCAGTGTCGGGGATGATGATGCCGCCGGCGGTCTTCTCTTCTGCGTCGATACGCTTGACCACGACGCGGTCGTGAAGCGGACGGAATTTCATGCAGCTCTCCTAAGCATTTGCACGATTTGAGGATTTTTCAGTCGTTAGCAATCTGCGCCCGCGAGTGCTAGCGCAGGCCGAGCTGAAATAGGACAGGAATTTTGCGGGGGCAAGGGCTTCTAGCAGAAAAATCGGCACTCAGAAGGCCCAAGTGCCAGAATCCTTTACCATCGTTAACCGAGCCGAGGGGCCCCTTCGGGCCCGTATTAGCACGGAGGCAACTCTGCTGCTAACGCTTTGAATTTCAACAGCTTGTTAAACTTTTGGGCTTGAGATGGGTTGTCAGTTTGCGTCACATTTCTCTCATGTGAGCGCATCGTTTCCGGGTGGCTCGTAGCAGCGTACCGGCAAGCCGCCCCCTGAATGCGCTCCTGCAAAGGAGGTTGGCATGGGATTGCGGGTTGGGGGCGTTTCCGAGGACTTCCGGAAACAGATGCTGGGCTACGGGCTGACCACGGCCCAAATTCTCTACCGGATGCCGGATCACCCGTCGCTGCTCCAGACCTATGTCTGGCAGAACTACGACATGTTCCCGAAATTCCCGGCGCTCTCGGACTTCCTGGCGTTCTGGCAGGAGAAGCTCGACGGTCCCCTGTTCTCGGTGACCGTCGCGCACTCGAAGCTGATCAAGCCCGCCGAGTTGCGCTCCGTGGACGGCGTGTTCCGGCTGCATTGAAGAGAGCACAGCTCTCGCAGGGTGGGCAAAGGCGCGCTTGCGCGCCGTGCCCACCATCTCTCTCTGATCGCACGCGGAAGGTGGGCACGCTTCGCTTTGCCCACCTTACGAGACCTGTTTCCGTGCTAGCCTCCACTCATAACAACAGGGAGGCGGCCCATGGCCAAGAAAACAAGCAAAAGGGCAAGCAAGACAACAAAATCGCGCAGCGCAGCCCAGACCGCGATGAAGAAGCGGAGCGGTGCCAAGTCCGCGGCGCGATCCTCGGCACGCAAGGCCGTGAAGGCAAAGGCGCGCTCCGCACCTGCCAAGACCGCGGCAAAGAAGCCCGCGCGCCCCAAGCAGCGCATCGCTATCAGCCATCATCGCGAGGAAGATTTCAAAGCCGACGGCTTGCGCGCCTACGCCAAGTACCGCGACCTCGGCATCGCGGAAGCGAGCCACGGCCTCGCGCAGGCTCACGTGATCCGCCTGCAGGGTCCCTGTGATCCGGCCGAGGTGTCGAAGCTGCACTTCCACGACGTCGAATTCCAGATGGTCTACGTGCTCAAGGGCTGGGTGAAGACCTACATGGACGGGCAGGGCGAGACCTTGATGCAGGAAGGCAGCGCCTGGACCCAGCCGCCGAAGATCAAGCACATGATTTTGGATTATTCGGACGACGTTGAGCTGCTGGAGGTCATCCTGCCGGCCGAGTTCAAGACGGTGGAGTTGAAGGCGTAGATCTCGCGGCATCGTCACTGCGAAAGAGCTCGCGACAAGATCGCGAAGCGATCTTGCGCGGGCGACGAAGCAATCCAGCCCGTTACCGAGGACGCATTTCTGGATTGCTTCGCTTCGCTCGCAATGACGGGGACGGTTTCTTCGTAGCCCGGATGAGCGCAGCGAAATCCGGGAAAGTCTCTCCGCGGCGAAGCGGGTCCCGGATATCGCTTCGCTCATCCGGGCTACGGCATCACTACCAGCGATCGCTAAAATGCCTGCGATCGGGGAAACCGGGCTGTTACCAGTCGGAAGGTTCCAGCCGTTCAATGCGCGGCCGCTAACCAGTCGAAAATATCTCTCGCGTCAACTCAAGGCTGTGAACATGCAGGATATGCTGTCATGGCGACTTTTGGCCGACGCGGCGCGGTGGCGCCAACCTCGAGAGGATCGTTTCAATCCGCATCGTTTCAGCCCGCCGCCGCGCCGATCGCGCCAGTGGTCACGCGCGACCGCGCTCCATTGTCCGATGAGGGGACGCTCTTTGCCGACAACAAGCTTCTGGCCGATATCCCCTTCCTCACCATTGGCCTGATTTTCGGTCTGCTCCTGATCTTCGCTCTGCAACGCAGTCTGGCCATCGACGTTGCGCCGGACGGCTCACTCGATGTCCGCTCGTTGATCGCTTATGGCGCGACCAGCTACGACCTGGTTGTCGGACGGGGAGAGTGGTGGCGGATCGGCCTTGCACCGCTTCTGCATGGCAGCGATTGGCACCTCATCGGCAACTGCGTTGCGCTGTTCATCGTCGGCGTCAGGCTGGAGCCTCTGATCGGCCGCGGCTGGTTTGCGTTGATCTTCGTCGCCAGCGCGCTGGTCGGCGAAGCCGCCTCGCTGCTGGGCAATGCGCCCGGTCAGCCAGGCGTCGGTGCATCCGGCGCCATTACCGGTCTGATCGCGGCGCTGTTCGTCTCGAGCTTCGATCCTGAAGCCGACGCCGATCAGACCATATCGCGACTGAAGACGTCGCTCTTCTTCGGTGTTCCCGCGCTGCTGCCGCTTGCCTTCGGCGCCTCCGGCAATGTCGACTATTTTGCCCATGCAGGTGGTGCACTGGCGGGCGGCGCGCTTGCCATCATGCCGTGGCTCCTCTTCCGCTCCTACGACAGCCTGCCGCGGAGCGCGAGCATGACGCTGCTCGCAGGCTGCGTCGGATCCTTGATTTGCGCCGGCTTCGCCGCGGCTCATTATGCGTCCTACATGGCCGACGCCAGGAACTATGTCCGCATTTCGGAGTATCCGGACAAGGGTGGCAAGGTGGCCGACCGGTCTTTCGATCTGGTCACGCGCTATCCGAACGACCCGCGGGCTCATTTTTTCCGTGCTGTCTATTTCCTGGAACAAGAGAACCTCCGCGCCGCCGAGACCGAAGTGCGAGCCGCCATGTCGCTCGCAGCCTCCGATGTCGCGGGCGGGCCGGTGCGCGCCGGGGCGCAGGGCTTGATGGCGGTGTTGCTGTTGGTGCAGGGACGGACCAGCGAGGCGAAGGCCATGGCGGCCGAGCCGTGCCGCGGCAAGATGCCTGAGGTGCGCCGTATCTTGCAGAAGAACAAGCTGTGCGGTTGACCGGGACGGTGGAGGTTTCCTCGTAGCCCGGATGAGCGCAGCGAAATCCGGGGAAGTCTCTTGGAGTGCACCCCAAAAGTGAGACAAGAAAAACCGGGGACAGTTCTCTAAAGGAGAACGGATGCCCAACAAATCTCCCCGTAAGT